>CEQI01007036.1_pt1 | contig 11692 bp, 5 predicted proteins | sample 531011 | NCBI WGS metagenome assembly CEQI01 (sample SAMEA2621204, study PRJEB7988) | marine metagenome | biome: marine biome (ENVO:00000447); feature: surface water layer (ENVO:00002042); material: "saline water (ENVO:00002010), including plankton (ENVO:xxxxxxxx)" | depth 5 m
GCTTAGTTGGTGGAGCGGTGGACTGTTAATCCACAGGTCGCAGGTTCAAGTCCTGCTGTCGGCGCCATCATTCCCTTCTGGCTAGCGCGGCAAGGGCTAGGACAGATATCGCTGAAATTAATCCAAATCCAGGCGTGTCATTACTGGCACTATCATCGAAAACATCCATCGCATCGCAGATTCCATCCTCATCAGAGTCAGTTGGAGATGAGTCCTGATCCAATGGGTCGCTCATGCACTCTAACTCATAACCATCATCGAACAGATCCCCATCGTCATCTTGGTCTGAATTATCTCCCAGTCCGTCCCCATCAGTGTCTCGCCATTCTGCTCTATCCAAGGGAAAGGCATCATTCTCATCTGCTACTCCATCCCCATCATCATCGGGATCCTGAATGTCACAAGCACCATCTCCATCAGTATCTTCGGGCGACACTTCAACGTTCATTGGATCGCTGTCACAATCGCCCTCCGCGGTATCCCCCCATCCGTCACCATCATCATCCCCGTCGGCGTTATTGCCAATTCCGTCTCCATCGGTGTCTGACCACTCATTACGATCAATGGGGAATGCATCATCAGGATCAAGCACTCCATCGTCGTCGTCATCAGAGTCCAAAGCATCACACTCGCCATCGCCATCGGAGTCTAAGGGCATCGAACCTGAGTCAACCGATTGGCTACCACATTCGACCTCGTCTTGATCAGACCAACCATCACCATCATCGTCAGTATCGGTATTGTCGCCTAGTCCATCTCCGTCTGTGTCTGCCCACTCGGTAGAGTCGTCGGGAAATGCATCACCATCATCGTCGACCCCGTCTTCGTCTGAATCAACACAAGAAATACTCGCGTCAAGGGGTGCGCAGTCATTGTCGTCAACGACTCCGTCATTATCGTCATCTGGGTCACCAACATCCGCGAGCCCATCTCCATCATTATCTGGACCATCATTTGATGGATCAAAGGCTCCATATGAGCAGTCATCAGCCCCATCCATATCCACATCTGAACACATAAACGGGTTCAGTGGATCTTGATCATCAGAGTCAAGCACTCCGTCATTATCGTCGTCTGGGTCACCAACATCCGCGAGCCCATCTCCATCATTATCTGGACCATCATTTGATGGATCAAAGGCTCCAGATGAACAGTCATCAGCCGCATCCGTATCCACATCTGAACATATGAACGGGTTCAGTGGATCTTGATCATCAGAGTCAAGCACTCCATCATTATCGTCGTCGGTGTCAGCGTTGTCACCAGTTCCGTCTCCATCGTGGTCCACCCACTCTGTTGGATCTAGGGGAAATGCGTCATAGTCGTCGTCATAACCATCGTTATCGTCGTCTGGGTCACTATCATTTGGTATGCCATCGCCATCAAAGTCGTCCCCCTCGATCGCATCGCATACGCCGTTGCCGTTACTATCTGTTGGGGCATCGTTCGAGTCAAGGGGATCCGTCCCACACGAGTTCTCATCAACGTCACTCCAGCCATCGTTGTCGTCATCAGTATCTTCCACAAGTTGTGATGTCGAAGTGAACTCGATGTTATCCAAGAATAGTGACTCAGTGGCTGCATTAGAACTGAATGTGACCTCAAGACTCCCCGCACCAGCAGATGAAATATCTGTTACTACATTGGTCCAATTACCTAGGTAGGATTGGAAGTCAGCATCTATATCGTAGCCAGTAGTGTTCATAATTTGAACTTGTGAATTGGTGCCATTGAATAGAATAATGAGATAATCGATGGGAGTCGATGTCTCGTAACCAGTATCCTGAAGGAACATATCAAAATTCACATATTCAGCATTTACACTATCTAGAATTAGAGTGGTAATTCCATCGACATCAGACATTTGGTAACCGTTATCGCCGTCAGTGAAGTTTCCGACAGTACCGGTGTAGTTTACTGTCCCAAAGTAATCGCCATCAGTCAGACCAACTCCTCCATTCGCCTCGTAGTAAAGCGAGAAACCCATCTCCGATCCACTGGACTGATTATGAGATACATGAGGCTGGTTCATATTATTCCACAGATACCGATCGACACTTTCGTCACCAATATCCGTGTACTTCACGCTGGATATCGTAAATGGGTCCTCAAATGACGTATGTGCAACGACGTATGTTCCCGAACAACCATTGGCGAGAGTGTCTGGCATTCCATCAGAATCTGTATCTGTATCTGCACAGGGATCGTTGGGGAAGTCATCATTGGCATCATCGGTCCCGTCCCCATCAGTATCATTCGCTGAGACTACATGGGCTGAAGCTAGCAACATCATTACAATCAGAATCGGCTTCAATAAGCGGTACTTGTTCATGCCACTCATTCTGGGGACAATTCAATAAGAATTGCGCATTGAATGTGAATTGGAAGAAAACCCCCTTCCGTTAAACTCTTTGACCTTCCTTCGATGCAGTGACATGAATCCAAGGGATGCGACATCGAAAATTCTGCAGGCTGTCGATGATTCCGGTAATCATTATCGACACAGTATTCCGATGATTGCCAGTGAGAATATCCTGAGTCCATTAGTTCGCAGAGCTTGCGACTCAGATCTTCATGGCAGATATGCCGAAGGCCTCCCGGGAAAGAGGTACTACCAAGGTTGTGACGATTTCGATACAATAGAGGAGATGGGGATTAAATCAGCAAGACGAGTGTTTAATTGTAATTTTGCCAATATCCAATCAACCTCCGGAACCGTGTCCAACATAGCCGCATTGAAGGCCCTTTCAAATCCAGGCGATACCATTACTGCGGTTTCCACCGCAGACGGAGGACATATCTCCCATGCTAGGATGGGGGCGGTTGGAGTCAGAGGGTTGAATCTAGTCACATACCCCTGGGATGTGGAAAGAATGGAACCGGATATCGATGCCTCATTGTCACTTATCAGGGATAACGAGCCAAACCTTGTCCTTTTTGGGCAGTCGGTTTTCCTATTCCCGACTCCTCTCAGGGAATTGTCAGACGCCGCTCATGAAGTCGGATCCACGGTGATGTATGACGGTGCCCACGTATTGGGGCTAATTGCCGGAGGCGTTTTCCAGGATCCTTTGAGAGAGGGGGCAGATGTGATGACTGGAAGTAGCCACAAAACATTCCCCGGGCCACAGGGAGGATTTCTTCTATCAGACTCCGAAGATACTACTCTGCACAAGAGGCTGAATAACTCAATCTTCCCCGGTGTCTGCTCTTCATATCACCTACATCACGTGGCTGGCAAGGCTGTGGCACTAGCTGAATTCGAACAGTTTGGAGCAGATTACGCCAATGACATAGTGAAGAATGCAAAGGCCCTAGGTGCCGCACTTTCTTCAGAGGGCTTCGATGTCATCGCCGAGGAAAGAGGATTCACAGAGAGCCACCAAGTCTTGACTCGGCATGGTGGCCCAGATTCGGGATCCGGGATGAGGGCCGCGCAGACTCTCGAGGACTGTGGTATAATTACCAACATGAATATGCTACCTGGGGATACTAAGGCAATGTCAGGACCCAGTGGCCTGAGGCTGGGCGTCCCAGAGCTGACTCGTGTCGGTATGGGTGTCGATGAAATGCAGGACGTGGCACGTTTTTTCGTGAGGGCTCTGATAAACAAGGAGGACACTTCGACCATAAGGTCTGAAGTCTCATCTTTCAAGTCCGAATTCCAAACTGTAAGATACTGCTTCGAGGAAGGGCCAGCATATCCAGGAATATGACAACTTATTCATGTCCTCCCTTTATCGAAGTGTATGCGCAGCAAGCGAGCTTCCGCTCTGATGCTGACTTTTTTGATGCTTTTATCTGGATGTTTGGGGTTGTTTGATCAGGATGACGAACCAATCGTCATCGATTGTCAGGAGGAGCCGTCCCATCAGGGCTGCTTCATCCCAGTGATTACCGAGGATGACTGCACTCCCTTGCAGATTTTCACTGGAGACTACTGCAGGGCCATGATCATGCCGTCGTCACTTTCCTATGGTGTTGAGGAAATAACTACCATATCTGGTGTCGAGATTCAACCCCTGACCCCCAGTTTCAATGGAGACGGCCCTCAAAACTGGTTGGTGAGCCCAAGTCTTCCCGATGGACTGTCACTAAATCGACAAACAGGTGTAATCAGCGGAACCCCAAAATTGCTGACAATTATGGCTGAATATACCATAATTGCCTCGAACGCAGCTGGTCATTCAACTTCGATAATTGAAATCGGGGTAGTCGCTCCCGGGCCTTACTCGGTTCAGTATCAGGCTGAGGTGCTGTCATGCGAGATTGGGGAGTATTGCGAGCTATATGCCCCATTAGTCCTTGGAGGGGATGCAGAATCTTGGGTTGTCGAGCCCCCACTGCCAGATGGGTTCCTGATTCTGGAGGACGGTTCGATAGAAGGGACCCCCCTCTCATTGGGTGACTCAAATCACACAGTTACTGCCTTGAATATTGCAGGGGGGGCATCCACAGATCTACGAATCATCACATTGCATCAGACGCCTAGCTCCCTCTATTATCCAAATCACCCATTCTTTTTGTGGGTAGGAGAAGAAATAGCCTCTAAGCCCAATTTAGGCGGAGGGGAGAACCTCACTTGGACAGTGTCCCCCTCTCTGCCCGATGGGATGTACATCGACCAGTCAGACGGATCACTTACAGGGACTCCACTTCACCCACAACAAGTATTGCAGTACACAGTAACTGCCTACAACACTGGAGGATCGTCATCAGTCAACATACTGATTCAGATATCCGAGGAATCGCCTATTGGGCTGATTTACGAGCCTTCTGAATTCGATCTCAGAATTGGCGAAGAAACTGGCATAGTGCTTCCATCCATAGAAGGCGGAACCCCCTCCACGTGGGAGATAAGTCCAAGTCTGCCCGAGGGCTTCTCTTTCGATTCGAAAACAGGGTCAATATCTGGCAACTCGTCTTTATTGCAAACGTGGACCAACCATAGTATTTGGGCCAATAATTCAGGTGGCTCGGCCACCACGGAAGTTCGGTTCAGGATCACGAGTATGCCCCCGGATGCCATTCACTGGCCCGATAGTGAATTTGCACTGAAGTCTAATGAAAGCATCAATATTCTGGTTGATAACAAAGGCCCTTACATAGATTCTTGGGAAGCTTCTCCTTCACTGCCAGAGGGCATTACTATACTCAATAATGGTACAATTTCGGGAACTCCGACGGAGAGATCAGATTGGCAGCAGTACACTATCTGGGCCAATAATACAGGAGGGTCTGTCGGGCTACAAATATGGATTGCTGTTCATGACTTGAGGGCCGATCAGAACGAGTTACTAAACGGTCTTGAGGATGCAGATTGGGGAGGGTGGTCATCGCTTATTTTACCCATAGGAAAGTGGTCATTTCCTCTGGGAAGAGACTCGACCGACTCCACTGTAGTTTCCGCTAGCCATGTGGGCAGAGGCAAGATGATCGGCCTAGGTCACGAGAGTTGGGTTACACAGAACCATGAATTTAATTTCAGAGCAGTGGAATGGGTCTGTGGTGAAGATGCTAACGTTGGCCTTGCCTACGGGGCAGGATTCGATCACTGGGAAGACGAACTTCAGGCCGAGGGCCATTCAGTATATCTTTCAGTTACACCAGATGATCTGTCGCAAGTGGACTGCCTGATAGATGAGTTCTGGAATGGGCACGACGATGATGATAACCTGGCTATAGAGCAGTTCCTGCTAGAGGGAGGGGGTTTGATTATGGGCGGTCATGCATGGTACTGGTCTTACTCAAACAGCGATGTACCTCACAACTACCCTGGAAACAAGATTTCCCAGACGACTGGTTTGATGGTATCCTCAAATTGGGGCTATAACGACATAGATTTTGACATACCTGATAGATACCATACCCCACAAAATGCAATTCAAGGGATTTATTCCGATAGGATAGAGGGAATCGAACTATCCGCAGAGGAAGCGGCTATCGCTTACTCCGCAATTTCTGACTGCACCGTAATCGTCCCACTTGACTTTCTGGAGTTCTGGACCCCACTGAGGGAATTGGTAAATTCCACCGGATGGACAGTGATTCAATACAGTACACTGTGGAGCTCAATAGGTCATGACTTAGGGGAAGATCCAGTTGCCGATGTCATCCTTAGGTTGGAGGAAGCCCTTACTCAGGGCCTCAATGCCAGTGATTTACCCATCCATCCCAGCCATACGGAGTTCCCCGGGGAAGTCCCCTCAAATGCCTCTAGGATTTCCCATACAGTTTCCATTGATGGAAACCAATCCGGACTCCCTTCTAATTTTGGTTATTCGGGTGCGAGAAGCAGTATTAGGATGTCCACAGGACTCTATGCACCGCCAGGGGAGGTAATCTCAGTTTCAGTTAGTCCAGAAGCCTCGGAATTGGGGTTCTGGATACTGATAGGAGCACATACGGACGGTTTATGGGGGAAAGACGTGATTAAGAGGCACTCCAAGATTCACAGGTACTGGTGGATAGACAACACAACCACATCTCTAATCTGTGATGAATTTGGTGAATGTACATCTGAATCAGATGTAGGAAATGCGTTTGGCGGACCAATTTATGTTGCCATTCCCGCTGGTTCAGAATTTGGAGAATTCAATGTCACCATCTCCGGCGCAGTAATGGCCCCGATGTTCGTACTAAATGAGACATCCGACTTTGAGTGGATATACTCTCAGAGAGATAATCCAGCTCCTTGGACAGAGTTGGTTTCCAATAATTTCATCATGACAGTGCCTAGCTATGAGATAAGGGAATTGAATAATCCAACCGCTCTGATGGAATGGTGGGACGAAGCCCTCGCAATGGAACATGAGTTGTACGGTTATGAGCCGTGGCCAAGAGTGGAGAGGGCGGTTTTTGATGTCCAGATTTCCGCTGGATGGATGCACTCGGGATACCCATTCATGGCACACGATCTAAGTGTTGAAGGAGTTGTCAACCTTTCTCACATGAGCGAGAATGGTGATTGGGGTATGTTCCACGAGTTGGGTCACAACCACCAATGGATGCCATCTACTCTTCCTGGGACCACTGAGACAGGTTGCAACTTTGCAAGCGTTTACCTTATGGAGGAACTGGTCGGTATCCAAGGGCACAGCGCAGTAGATCCAGAACGGAGGGCAAATAGAATGCATTCTTACTTTAACGACGGTTCAAACATATCCAACTGGTCTGTTTGGACCGCTCTAGATACCTATATACTGATCAAGGAGGAATGGGATTGGAGCCCTATAACGGAGGCATTGACAGTGTATTACACACTCCCTCCCTCAGAGGTACCGTCTACCGACGAGGAAGAGTTCAATGCGTGGGTATTGCACCTCTCTAACGCCACTGGACACAACTTAGCACCTTATCACGACGCTTGGGGATTCCCACTAACCTCGAACACATACGACTCGCTAACTCACCTACCAGTATGGGTAGATGACCCTCTCAGAGGGGAATTCTTCGTTTATGATGCCATTATTCGCAATATCTCTTCGCCCGATCCCTCTGGCGCTACATCCACCACAATCTATTGGGAGACTTATGACAATGGGACAAATACCACACTCACGTTCTACTATGGTATGGCAGATATGGGGAACCAGACATCCGGTTGGGAAGGCAGTGCCGGCTTGGGTGACACATCTGTCGGCAACCACTCTCAAACAGTATCGGGGCTTACATGTTGCGGGTCGACATACTACGGTAGGATTCAAGCTACGAACGAGGAAGGCTCTACATGGTTCGGACCAATTTCATGGACTACAGATTATCTCAATGACTGATTCATTTTTCTCAACAGGCCTTCAAGGGAGATTTCAGGAATGAATTCTTGCTGTGCTTTCGCCAAGGGAATCCAAACCAATGTGTGTCCAATAGTAATTGCGAAAGCAGGAACCAGCTCCAGCCTAGGCTCTCCTTGCATAGCATATGCTACTACACCCAGAACTGCAAAGTGCAAGACATATACCGTCAGGGTAATTCTTCCAAGTGGTTCGAGGAATGAAAGACTGTCCCCTCCCCATGGCTCCCCTCCAGAGCTCTCTGAACCCTCCATAATCCTATGTACCAGAAGCGCGAAGGTCCCTGAAACAACTAGGAATGAGGTACTAGCAGGAAAGAATGTCAGAACAGCATCTCCCTCAGTCAGTGCCCAAGGCACCCCCTCCCTCTCAGAGATTAGGAAAGTAACTGCAGTCGAAATCAGGCCAATGGCGATGATTCGCTCCCTATTTGTCCGACTATCACTTAGATCGTACACTAATGTTCCTAGAAGAATGTAGAACATCCAGGGAACAGCGGGATAGGTCCCATTCCAAAGAAGCCTCGATACCCATTCTGATATGCCATCTGATGCAACTCTGTCCCACCAAGTCCATCCTAATCCTGAGGCATCTCCAAGAATTAAGGGAGAAGAAATCAGGACCAAGGTCAGTCCTATCCTGATTTCCATGCCCAGCCTGATTATCACCGGAGTCAGAATTGTCGCGATTGCAAGCAGGGTTAGTACCCCGGGAGTAATTACTTCGAATCTACCTCCTCTGTCTGCATTTAGTAGCAGATTCACCAGAATTTGACAGGAAGCAAGTAATGCAACCCTGGGAACCATCCATGATGCCCAGTCCTGTGCACCGGTGAGTCCGTCTCCCATCCTTCTCGAGGCACTCATGTATATCCCCCATCCGGATATCATCACGAACAATGGAGCCGCCATTCCCCCGAACGCGGCAGCAACAAATGCTGCCGGATCACCTACGGACATCCCTTTCGGGGGGATTATGGCGGCCGTGTGTACCTCTACCATGCACAATACTGCAATTGCCCTTATCCTATCGATATGGGAGAGCCTCATCTGATGACCTCAGCAATTCTTGAAATCACATCTGGCTCAGAATCAGAAAATGAGATGGCTGTCTCCAGTCTCTCTAGAAGGGGCACTATCTTTTCTCCACGATGATACACTGTTGCTAAAATATCACCTATTTCGACAGAATCTCCCACTTGGACTTCCATGACAATTCCTACTGATGATCTATACTATCTCCGAGATTTATTCTACCAGCTCCCAGTTCAAGACATATCTCGGCAATGGCCATAGCATCAATATCTGCTATCCATCCAATTTGCTTTGCTTCTAGAGAGTCTGACTTCAGAGTCTGGTCTAGTATCCCCAATCCTTCTAGCAGTGAGATTTCACTTTCAAATAAATCTGGATCCCCTCCCTGTGAGGCTACCATTTCGATGAATTTCCCATAGGCAGAACCATCATACAGGCTATCTAGTATCCTCGCCGCACCCTCCTCGAAGTCATTTGAAGATCCAGAAGACTCCAGAAGTAATCCTCCTAATACGCAAACCAACTCCTCCAAATCAGCCGGCCCTCTCCCAAGTAATGTTTCGACACTCTCCAGAATCTCTAGAGAATTTCCGACACTGTAGCCGATTGGCCGATCCATAGAAGATAGAACGGCAACCGTCGACACCCCCAATCCATTCGAGACTCCAACCATGGACTCTGAAAGCTCTCTGGCAGATCCAATGTCCTCCATGAATGCCCCTCTTCCAAATTTCACGTCAAGTACTAGGGAGGAAATTCCTTCAGCCGCTTTCTTAGATACTATTGACGAAGTAATCAGAGGGATTGAGGCTACTGTCCCTGTAACGTCCCTGAGTGAATAGAGACGTTTGTCAGCAGGGACCAAATCTTTCTTCTGGCTGACAATTGCCAGCCCTATCTCGTCGACCTGATTCATGAACTCCTCAATGCCGATATCAGTATTGAATCCGGGAATAGACTCTAGCTTATCCAGAGTTCCTCCCGTGTGGCCCAAGCTCCTGCCTGATATCATGGGGACGCTAAGTCCGCAGGCAGCCAAAGCCGGAGCCAGGGCAATAGATACTTTGTCCCCCACCCCTCCAGTTGAGTGCTTGTCGACTACTTTCGTATTGTCGTCCCAATTCACAGTCTCCCCAGAATCCCTCATTCTCAAAGTTAACTCCGTGACTTCCGAGTCACTCATACCATTTTCATAGACGTCTTTTAACCATTCAATTATCTCATCATCTGACAGACTTCCGTCAGTTACCCCTTCGATGAAATCTCCGATAGATATTGCCATCATTCTTCCTCTCCGAGATCTCTCCTAATCTCTTCCATTGTCTGCCCAGAGTCGAGCCTCCACTGGATTTCATCCCTGGTAGTCCTGTCTCTATCGAATCCAAATCCATCAAGGACAATGTCACCATGCAAGCCATCATCCTTACCTCTGGTGAGGGATCGTGAATCGGCTGAATCTCTATCGAAGCTAGTGCCTTTCAGAATCGCCAATTTTGATCCAGAGTCGTCAAATCTGTATCCCGAGTCATCTACTAGGATCTCATCAGTCTCACTCCTGGGTCTCCTGAATGAGGCCCATGAAGAAATCAACAGGGCCACTGCGGACAAAGCCATCAAGACGAACAGAACTCTAGCTCCCGGACGCGACATCGCGTCTTCCCGGATATCTAGGAAGCCCTCTTCTTCATCTTCCTCATCAGTTTCCACATCCGGTTCTTCTACGGACTCATTTTCTTCAGGCTCCGTCGGAGTAATCTCATCACAGCCCCATTGCTCTCCGTCAGGTATTCCATTCTCGTCGACATCTCCAGATAGCATGGCAATATTGGGCGATCGAAGTACACTCTGAGCAAAAGCCTCCTCATTGCCATCGAAAATACAGTCTCCATCCGTGTCTACCTCTAGAGGATTGCCACCAAGTAGATACTCATTCAGGTTGTTCAGGCCATCGGAATCGGGGTCCATTGACTGCTCGCTCAATGCAGTCCCTATTATCGCCGCTGAGTGACGGTTCAATCCGTACAGATCCTCCCAAAAATCTGGCATCAAATCACCGTCAGAGTCTGTGCTGGAATCCATTCTCCCCCAATCCGAGTCAAAGGAGGAAAGATAAATTGAAGCAAGCTCCTCATTATTGATCAATATCCCCATCTCTCTATTCCTGAGGGCGGCACTTGATCCCCAATTCATACTTCCAACAAGAACACTGGAACCATCTATGATTGCTCCCTTGTTGTGGAGTTTGGAAATATTTTCTGATGTTGACATCAGTATGGCAGTGGTGTCCAAACCTTGTGTCCCGTTCCAGTCTGTATTAAACAGGTGAACAGTGTCTCTTATTTCGTCGTCCCACTCAGCATAAAATCCATTCAGGATAAGACGAATCTGTACTCCTCTTATGGCCGCTTCATGTAATGCTTCAATCATTGGGTTCTCACCGAAACCCCAGTACCAGTCCAAATCGAGATATTGCACAGAAAGATCGATCGAGGACTCTGCAGATGAGATCATCTGTACTATTGATGTGACGCAATCGTCTGGACACGTTATCAGCTTCCCATCGAACGGCCCATCAATAAACTCAGGAGTATTCCCTGACGTGGCATTCTGGGCTAAATCCATCCTCCAATTAGAAGAGGGTGAATGCCTGGATTGATGGGCTGAAATATGGAGACTATTCTGATTCTCATCCCATTCCATTCTCGAGAGCACCAAGTTTGCCAAGTCGACGGAGTTCACGATTAGGGACCATTCACGATTTCCTGTTTGGTCTACCGGAGCACTGGTTTCCTTCCAATTGCCAGAAGAGATCCACACACTCTCAGTATCTTTCACTGCTACCTTGCTGTGGATGTATCTGTAGGG
>CEQI01009701.1_pt1 | contig 11652 bp, 11 predicted proteins | sample 531011 | NCBI WGS metagenome assembly CEQI01 (sample SAMEA2621204, study PRJEB7988) | marine metagenome | biome: marine biome (ENVO:00000447); feature: surface water layer (ENVO:00002042); material: "saline water (ENVO:00002010), including plankton (ENVO:xxxxxxxx)" | depth 5 m
CTTTCAGGAAATTCATATATTTTTTGAACAGATGCATTATTATTAATTACTTCGAAAGAACTGTTTAGAACCTGCAATGAAAATAGTTTAACTATTATTAGTATACCAACAGAAATTATTAATAATTGTAATAATTTATCTCTCATTTTTAAAGTAGAAAAGGGATATAATAATCAGCATTAAAGTTATTGAAATTAAGCTACTAATTGTCGCATTTTTCATAATGAGTTGAAATTTATAAATTGAAAAAATTTCAACTGAATACAAAACAAAGTTATGACTGAAAACAACCAAAGATATATAAGTAAGTTTTTGGTAGATTGTTGTGTTAATTAAATAGTCTTTTACCTTTCCAACTTTTCTCATATCAAAGTTGCCAAATGAAAAATCGAGTAAGTAAGGTCTTATGTAACTCGACACTAATAAACTAAAAGTTATTATTCCAAACGAATTCGAAAATGAGTCTAAAAAAATCCCATATAAAAAAATTAAAAAATAGTATAAAGACTTATTAATATTTTGAGGGAAAATTAATAGAAATATAATATATATATCCGCTGATACCCCATATATTGAAATATTATTAAATACAATTATTTGTGAAAGAAAAATAAGTATAAAACGAAAAAAAAGGATTGAACTAATCGATTTCATTATCAATATTTAAATTATATAACTCATCTTTATTATAATTTGAAATAATATAAACCGAATTTAATGATGACAAATCCTCAAACAATTCAACATTAATTAAATAGTAATTGCTATCCTCTTTTAATTTAATATTTTTGACTTTCCCAATGGGAATATTTTCTTGAAAAATAAATGACATTCCGCCACTAACAACTGAATCATTTATTTTTATGTTTGCGCTTTTTGGGATATCATATAACGTCATTGATTGATGATCTTCACCACTCCATTCTAGACTTCCAAAGTGATTTGTTCTCTTAATTTTTGCATTAATTTTTAAATCGGTGTTCAATATTGAAATTGCGGTTGAGTACTTTGGAGATACTTTATTTATTATTCCTATTATTCCATTTTTTGTCACTAAACCATCATCTAATTTTACAAAGTCATTACTTCCTTTATTAATCATTATATAATTTCTAGAATATTTTATGCTATTGGTAATAATTTCAGCTGTATTAAAATTATAATTTCCAGATTTGTAAGCATCACTTGAATTTTTAGGCACGGAATTAAGCTGTATTTTAAGATTTAAATTTTCCTGTTTTAATTTTATGTTTTCACTCCTTAAGTTCAGGTAGTTATCTATTTCTTTTGTCTGATTTTTAATTGAGGATATTATATTATTAGAAAAAAAATTGAATTTAGAATTTTGAAAAAAATTACGATTAAGAACTAAAGAAAAGGAAATTATTAAAAGCCCTATAAATATAATTTTATCAATTTTTTCAATAAAAAAATTTATAAAATTTCGCATCAAATTTACTTGACTAATACGCTTTTGTAGCGTTCTATATTTTTTAGGGTTATGCCTGTTCCTCTAACTACAGCTCTTAGAGGATCTTCAGCAATAAAGACCGGTAGGTCTGTTTTTTTTGAAATTCTTTTGTCTAGACCTCTCAGCATTGATCCTCCACCTGCTAAATAAATACCTGTATTGTAAATATCAGCTGCAAGCTCAGGTGGGGTTTGAGATAGTGTTTCCATTACAGATTCTTCAATTCTAATTATTGATTTGTCAAGAGCCTTTGCTATTTCTCTATATCCAATAGAAATTTCTTTAGGTTTTCCAGAGAGTAAATCTCTACCTTGAACTAGCATATCATCAGGGGGATTATCAAGTTCATCAAGTGCAGAACCAATATTAATTTTTATTTTTTCTGCAGTCCTATCCCCGATAGATAAGTTGTGCTGTGTTCTCATGTAATATACAATATCTTCAGTAAATACATCTCCAGCAATTTTAACAGATTTATCACATACAATACCCGCTAATGCAATAACAGCAATTTCTGTTGTTCCTCCTCCAATATCAATAATCATATTCCCCTTTGGTTGCATAATATCAACACCAATTCCAATGGCTGCAGCCATTGGTTCGTGAATCAGATAAACTTCTTTCCCATTTACTCTTTCAGCAGATTCTCTGACCGCTCTCATTTCTACTTCCGTTATCCCTGAGGGAATACATATGACCATCTTTAGTGCTGGAGAATAAAATTTTTTATTTAATGTTGGTATACTTTTTATTAATTGACCAATCATTTGCTCTGATGCATTAAAGTCAGCAATTACACCATCTTTTAGAGGTCTAATTGTTTCAATATTTTTATGAGTTTTACCATGCATCATATTAGCTTCTTTTCCTACGGCGATTATCTTCCCACTTTTTTGGTCAATAGCAACAATTGAGGGGCTATCAACAACAACTTTATCATTGTGAATAATTAAGGTGTTTGCTGTTCCTAAATCTATTGCAATTGCTTCAGTCCAAAAATCAAAAAAACTCATTTTTTTGTAATTTTATTAAAGTTACTAAAATTAATGTTTAAAGTGTCTATTTCCAGTCATTACCATTGATAAATTATTGTTGTTACAGAATTGAACGGATAAGTTGTCTTTGATTGAACCTCCTGGTTGAATCACAGATTTAATTCCATTTTTACTTGCAATCTCTACGCAATCTGGAAATGGAAAGAATGCATCACTTGCCATAACTGCTCCATCTAAACTAAAGTTAAACTTTCTAGCTTTTTGAATAGCCTGATTTAGTGCATCAACTCTTGATGTTTGTCCTGTTCCTGATGCCAACAATGTTAGGTTTTTTGCAAGAACAATCGTATTTGACTTTGTATGCTTGCTAATTTTAGAAGCAAAAATAAGGTCTAATAATTCAGAATTATTTGGTTTGGATTTTGTTACATATTTTAACTTCTCAATACTATCCGTAATTAAGTCTCTATCTTGAATTAAGACACCATTTAGACATGTTCTGAAAGTTTTATTTCTAAATTTTTTTCTTTTTAGTTCCAGAATTATCCTGTTTTTTTTCTCTGATAAAATATTAACTGCATCATCGTCAAATGCTGGAGCCATTACAACTTCGCAAAATAAATCCTTAATTTCATAAGCAGTTTCCTTATTTATTGTAGAGTTACAAATCAATATTCCACCAAAAGCGGATATAGGGTCACCTGCAAGAGCATCTAAAAAAGCATCTTTTATGTTTGTTCGGGATGCAACCCCGCACGCATTGTTATGTTTTAAGATTGCAAATGTTGGTTTTTCATTCCAAAATTCTAAGATTAAATTATAGGCAGAATCAATGTCTAGGAGGTTGTTATATGATAAGTCTTTCCCAGAAATTTTTTTAAATAATTCATCAAAATTTCCTTCGAAATAGGCTTCTTGATGCGGATTTTCACCATACCTCAACTTATACTTATTATTGATAATTCCATTTTTAAAATAATTATGAATTTTCGTGTCATAGTATGATGAAACTTTAAATGATTTTATTGCGTATTCTTTTTTTCTATTTAACGAAAAATTACCATTATTTTGATTTAAATCATTTAGGAATTCATCATACTGATTAATTGAGGATACACAAACTACATCGTTGTAATTTTTTGCTGCTGCTCTAATTAGGGAAATTCCACCAATATCAATTTTTTCAATAATCTCTTCATGTGATTTTGCACTATTTACAGTTTCTTCAAACGGGTATAAATCAACTATGACAAAATCAATTGATGGAATTTCAAAATTATCCCTTTCTTTGATGTCATCAGGAAGTTCTCTGCGGTATAAAATCCCTCCAAATATTTTTGGATGCAGGGTTTTTACTCTCCCACTGAAAATAGATGGGTAATTTGTTAGATTTTCTACCCTCTCGGTTTCTATGCCCAGACTGTTTAAATATTTTTCCGTACCTCCAGTCGAAAGTATTTTAACACCTAAACTAACTAGTTTTTTAGCAATTTTATCTATTCTACTTTTATTAAAAACTGAAATTAAAGCTGATTTTTGAACTTGATTTGACATTTAATGTAAATCTGTAAATGTAAGTTATTTTATAAAAAAAAAAGCTACAAAATTTGTAGCTTTTTTAATAATGAAATTTTAAATTACATCATCCCTGGCATTCCTCCTCCGCCCATTGGAGGGGCTGTTGGAGTATCCTCTTTAATATCAACTAGGGCACATTCTGTTGTAAGAATCATCCCAGCAACTGATGCTGCATTTTCAAGAGCAATTCTTGTAACTTTCTTGGGATCTATAATTCCAGATTTGAACAAATCAACATACTTGTCAGATTTCGCATCATAACCAAAAGAATCTTTGCCTTCTAAAACCTTTGAAACAACAACGGATCCTTCACCACCTGCATTTTCAACTATTGTTCTTAATGGAGATTCAAGTGATCTTGAAATTATTTGAATACCTGTTGATTGATCATCATTATTTACTTTTAAGTTATCAAGTTTGGCTCGAGATCTAAGTAAGGCAACACCTCCACCTGCAACAATACCTTCTTCCACAGCTGCTCTGGTTGCATGCAGAGCATCATCAACTCTATCCTTTTTTTCTTTCATTTCAACCTCAGATGCAGCACCTACATATAACACCGCAACACCCCCTGCTAATTTTGCCAATCTCTCTTGTAATTTTTCCTTGTCATAATCAGATGTTGTGGTTTCAATTTGAGTTTTAATTTGATTTACTCTTGCTTTTATATCATCTTTTTTTCCAGAGCCATTGACAATTGTTGTATTGTCCTTATCAATAGTTACCCTTTCAGATGTTCCTAGCATTTCAAGAGTTGTATTTTCAAGGTTAAAACCTCTTTCTTCGGAAATTACTGTTGCACCTGTTAATATTGCAATATCTTCTAACATAGCCTTTCTTCTATCACCAAATCCAGGTGCCTTAACCGCTGCTATTTTAAGAGCTCCTCTTAACTTGTTTACAACCAGTGTAGCTAAAGCCTCTCCATCAACATCCTCAGCAATTATTAGCAATGGTTTTCCTGATTGGGCAACAGGTTCTAAAATTGGTAAAAGATCCTTCATCGCAGAGATTTTTTTATCATACAATAAAATATGTGGATTTTCTAAGTCAGATTCCATTTTTTCTGAGTTTGTGACAAAATATGGTGACAAGTACCCTCTATCAAATTGCATACCTTCGACCACATCTACGTACGTGTCAGTTCCTTTTGCCTCCTCGACAGTTATTACACCTTCTTTCCCTACTTTCTCAAAAGCTTGAGTGATTAGTTCACCTATTGCATCATCATTGTTTGCTGAAATAGATGCAATTTGTTTAATTTTCTCAGATGAGTTTCCAACAGTTTGAGCAGACTTGTTGAGATATTCTACAACTGTCTTTACAGCCTTATCAACTCCTCTTTTTAAGTCCATTGGATTTGCACCTGCGGTAACATTTTTTAGACCTTCAGTTACAATTGCTTGCGCTAAAATTGTTGCTGTTGTGGTACCATCCCCTGCGAGATCATTAGTTTTGGATGCAACTTCTTTAACCATTTGGGCCCCCATGTTCTGTAATGAGTCCTCAAGTTCGATTTCTTTTGCAACTGTGACACCATCTTTTGTAACTTGCGGTCCACCAAAAGATTTTCCGATAATCACATTTCTTCCTTTCGGACCAAGAGTAACTTTAACAGCATTGGCTAATGCATCAACACCTTTTTTTAAACCTTCTCTTGCTTCAATATCAAATTGTATTTTTTTTGCCATTTGTAAAATTTTATAAGTTAAACTATTGCGAGAATATCACTTTCTCTCATAATTAAGTAGTCTTTGCCATCAAGTTTTAGTTCAGTACCAGAATATTTCCCATATAGAACTGTCATACCCTGTTTAAGGGTTACAGGATTATCTTTTGTACCGGGTCCTACAGAGATAACATTGCCTTTTTGAGGCTTTTCTTTTGCAGTATCAGGAATTATTATGCCCGATGCAGTTTTGGTTTCAGCTTCAAGCGGTTCAACAAGAACTCTATCGGCCAAAGGTTTAATGTTTAATTTACTCATTTCCTTAGTTTATTTTTATTTTTCATCAATTATGCCAATTTTAAAAAAGCGTCAAATCATCTAAAAAACACAAAAACATATGACAGCTTGACATTATTCGTCTAGGTTTGAATCATTATTAGTGCTTTCCAATATTTCTTCAATGTCTAATTGCTCTTGGTTTTGAATTAAGTCTGATTCAATATTATCAGATTCTGAATTCAGTGTAATATTAGAAAAAAGTATTAATATTAATATTAGAGATGCAAGAATCCATGTAGTTTTATCAAGAAAATCTGTTGTTTTTTTTACACCACCAATTTGTTGGGTATCGCCTCCAAAGGAAGAGGATAGTCCTCCACCTTTAGGATTTTGAACCATGATAATCAAAATCAACAAAAAAGATAAAACTAATATCAATGAAAGAATTATATTAAACATTTTTCAACTTTTTCTTTAAAAAAATTATTTGGTCTGCAAATAAACTGATTTTTTCTGGATATTTCAAACTCAAAATTTGATATGCTTTTAAAGCATCTTTAAATTTTTTTTGCTCAATATACAACTCAGCAAGTGTTTCAGTCATATAGTCTTCTTTTTTAATTTTCTTTATTTTCTTTTTTCTTGAATCTTTAAACAAGGAATAAACCATATCAGAATTATAATTTAAATCTTCATTTTTAGTTAATGATTTCGTTGATTTAATCCATTCAATAAATGATTTTTTATTGTCAAAAGATTTTTCTTTCAAATCACTAAGCAATTCAAATTTCTCATCTTCACTTAAAATTTTATTTTGAATTATTTTGTATAAATAAGTCCTATCAGAAATTTGTTTTGAACATATTTCTAAATTTTCATCGTAATCCAGACTATTATATTTTTTAGAAAGTATAAGGTTTATAACTTTAAATGGTATAAAAATGGGGTATCTTCTTGAAAGTTTTTTAAAAAGCAGTTGATCTTCTTTTTTTAAACTTTTTACTTTATCAAGCTTTTTTAATATCTCGATTTTTGAAAGATTTACCATTTTGCTAAAGATGCGTTAAATATGTCCTGTGTTATTCTCTCAAAAATAATTTCATGTGCTTCATTTTTTATATTGATTAGTTGCTGTTCGGCAGGAAAATCGTAGTAAAATGAAAATCTCCTTTCAAAATTATCTTCCTCTCTTTTCAAATTTGAAAAAATAACATTAACTGTAATAGTCAATCTATTTTGGGCTGCATCAAGATTTGCTGTTGCAGTCATAGGACTAACCCTGTATTCTATTATTTCTCCTTCGTAAACTAAATCTCCGTTACTTTGTAGCATTTCTAAATTTGTTTGATTTTCTAGTATATTTTGCAGTGCAACAGTGAAGTCCCTATCAAGACCCGGTTCAAAAATTGAACCGACGTTATTACCAGAGTTATTCTCAAAAAGATTTACTTGAAAAGATTCAGTGCCCTCTGGAATTGAAGCTCCTGTAAATGAGTAATTTCCACAACCAATAATTAAGAAGGAAAGTAGAAATAATAAATATGTATTACATTTCAATATCATATTGTTTAATTTTTCTGTAAAGAGTTCTTTCACTTATACCTAACTCTTTAGCTGCAATTTTCCTTTTACCTTTACTTTTTTCAAGTGCTTTTATTATTAATTCAATCTCATTGTGTTGTATGGATAATGTTTCTTCTTCCAAAACTTCTTCCGCGTAGGAAAATTTATCAGAATGGTTTTGAACAGTTTCGTTAGGATAATTGTTTTGATTTTTATCATAAAAATTGTCCTTGGATGACATTAAATCATTGAAATCACTTAATTTTTCCGAACTCTTTTCATCAACCTTTAAATAATTTGTTATTCTTTTTAGTTCATTTAAATCTTTCTTCATATCAAATAGAATTTTATAAAGAATTTCTCTTTCAGAACTAAAATCACTCTTGTTATTTTCACTTTCCTGGATTAATGCAGGAAGATTTGATCTTGGTTCTGGTAAATATGAACTTAATAAATTATAATCGATTGATCTATTCTTTTCAAGAACAGAGAGTTGTTCTGCAATATTTTTCAATTGCCTGATATTCCCATTCCAAACATGACCTTTAAGAACATTTTCTGCTTTTTCATCTAAGCGAATGGTTGGCATGTTATATTTTTTTGCAAAGTCAGATGCAAACTTTCTAAATAATAAAATAATATCATCTTTTCTTTTTCTTAGTGGTGGTATGTTTATTTCCACTGTACTAAGTCTGTAATACAAATCTTCCCTAAATTTTCCTTTGGAAATTGCTTCATGCATGTTAATATTAGTTGCTGCAACAATTCGAACATCTGTTTTTTGGGTTTTCGATGATCCAACTCTAATAAATTCACCGCTTTCAAGGATTCTTAGCAATCTAACTTGGGTACTGAGAGGAAGTTCGCCAACCTCATCTAAAAATATTGTTCCACCACTCGCTACTTCAAAATATCCCGCTCTATCATTTGTAGCACCAGTAAAAGCACCTTTCACGTGACCAAAAAGTTCTGAGTCAATTGTTCCCTCAGGGATGGCTCCACAATTTACAGCAATATATTTATTATGTTTTCTATGAGAAAATTGATGTATAATTTTGGGAAAAACTTCTTTACCAACACCACTCTCACCCATAACCAATACTGTTATGTCAGTTGGAGAAACTTTTAGGGATTTTTCTATGGCCATATTTAACGAATGGTCATTTCCAATAATTTCAAATCTTTGTTTAATGTTTTGTATTTCTGACTTCATAATTTTAACTGCTGCCAATCAATGTTGTTGTTGTGTTGTCATCTATTTTGATATTTACTAAATCACCCGCCTTTTGATTCTTCTTGGGAAATACAACCATAATATTTTGATCATTTCTTCCACACCAGTAGTGACTAGATTTCTTTGATTCTTTTTCAATTAAAACCTCACAATTTTTGCCTACATAATTTTTTAAATTAAAATAACTATGCTTCTGTTGTAAGTCTATAATTTCATTAAGTCTTCTTTGTTTTATTTCTTCTGAAACATTGTCTTTTAATTTTTTACTAGCAAGGGTACCTGGTCTTTCAGAATATTTAAACATAAATCCAAAATCATATTTTACATAATTCATTAATTCTAATGTCATTTTGTGATCGTTTTCACTTTCATTAGGAAACCCAGTTATGATATCGTGAGAAATTCCACAATTAGGAATGATTTTCTTTATTTTATCAATGAGTTCTTTATACTCACCAATTGTATGTTTTCTATTCATTAACTTTAAAATTTTATCACTTCCTGACTGCACGGGGAGATGAATGTGCTTACAAATATTTTTGTGTTTGGCCATAACAGTTAGGACATTATCTGACATATCCTGTGGATTTGATGTTGTAAACCTGATTCTCATTTCTTTGAAATTAACTGCAATAAGTTCCAGTAGTTTTGAAAATGATAGTGATGTTTTTTTTTGTAATTCAGAGGCATTTTTAAAATCTTTCTTTAGACCTCCGCCATACCAAAGATAACTGTCAACATTCTGTCCAAGTAAAGTTATTTCACGATATCCTTCATCTCTCAATTTTGAAATTTCTTGGATTATGCTTTTGGGGTCTCTGCTTCTTTCTCTTCCCCTCGTAAAAGGCACAACACAAAATGTACACATATTATCACAACCTCTAGTAATAGATACAAATGCTGATATTCCATTGCTACTAAATCTAGATGGGTCTATGTCCCCATATGTTTCATCCTTAGATAAAATTACATTGACGGCGTTATTACCAACTTCAACCTCACGCAAAAGGTTTGGAATGTCTCTGTATGCATCAGGTCCTACAACTAAATCAACAATTTTTTCCTCGATTAAAAATTTCTCTTTTAGTCTTTCTGCCATACAACCCAAAACTCCAACCTTTAAATTTGAGTTTTTCTTTTTTAATTTTTTGAAAGACTCAAGTTTTTTCCTAACTGTGAGTTCCGCTTTTTCTCGAATAGAACAAGTATTTAATAATATTAAATCTGAATTAATATAGTCATCAGAAGATTTATATCCATTATTATCAAGTATTGATGATACAATCTCAGAATCAGAAAAATTCATTTGACAACCATAAGTTATGATTGAATATTTTTTTTTATTGTCAACTGTTGTTAGCATAATTTAATATGATGGCAAATATAAAAAAACCTGACAAAGTGTCGTGTTTTTTTTGTTTTTGATTAATATTTTTTTTTTCAATTGGCACAAGACTTGATGATTCATCTTTTCATAACAATAAAAAAAAACATATACATTTGTCAACCAATTTTAAAAAATGTCTAAAAATTTAGTTATAGTTGAGTCGCCAGCCAAAGCAAAAACAATTGAGAAGTTTTTAGGTAAAGACTATAAGGTTGTTTCAAGTAACGGACATATTGTGGATTTGCCATCCAAAGAGTTGGGAATCGATGTTGATAACAATTATGAGCCAAAGTATATTGTAAATTCTGATAAAAAAGAAATCGTTAGAAAGCTTAAAAAGGACTCAAAAAGTGCTGAAATGGTTTGGTTGGCTAGTGATGAAGACAGAGAAGGAGAGGCAATTGCATGGCATTTGTACGAATTCTTAGGACTAAATAAAAGTAATACAAGAAGAATTGTATTTCGAGAGATAACAAAAAATGCAGTATTAAATTCAATTGAAAATCCTCGAGAAATAAATGAAAGTCTTGTTGATGCTCAACAAGCGAGAAGAGTATTAGATAGGTTAGTTGGTTACAAAATTTCACCTGTGCTATGGAGAAAAGTCAAAGGAGGTTTATCAGCTGGAAGAGTTCAATCAGTTGCTCTCAGACTTATTGCAGATAAAGAAAAGGAAATTGAAAATTTTAAACCTGAAAAATCTTTTAAGGTTTCAGCTGAATTTATATCAGTTGATGGAAAAATATTTAAAGCTAAGCATAAATCAAAGCTTGAGGAGAACATTGACTTAGATAAATTAACAACCTCATTAAAAAAATCTAAATTCAACGTTATTGATATTAGAAAAACTCCCCTATCAAGAAAACCCTCCCCACCATTTACCACATCAACTCTTCAGCAAGAGGCTTCTAAAAGGTTGGGTTTCGCCGTCTCTAAAACTATGAGCACAGCACAAAGATTATATGAGGATGGACACATTACCTACATGAGGACTGATAGCGTAACGTTATCAAATGATGCACAAAATGCTGTAAAAAGCACTATTTTAAATCAATTTGGTGAAAATTATTACTCTGAAAGGTTTTACCAAAACAAATCCAAAAATGCTCAACAAGCACATGAAGCTGTTAGACCAACTAATTTCAAAAATAAAAATGTTTCTATTGATTTAGATCAGATTAAGCTTTATGATTTGATATGGAAAAGAACAATTGCTTGTCAAATGTCGAATGCTAAAATTGACAAAACTGTTGTATCCATTGAGACTAGCGACATCGATATGCCATTTTTAGCTGAGGGTGAAGTTATTAACTTTGACGGTTTTTTAAAGGTATACAATGACATGGATGCAGAACCTAATTATAACACTTCTGATAATAATCTTCCCAAATTAAAGTTGGGTGACAATATTAATAAAAAAGTCATATTGATATCTGAAAGTTTTTCAAGACCTCCCTTTAGATTCACTGAGGCAAC
>CEQI01211459.1_pt1 | contig 11585 bp, 14 predicted proteins | sample 531011 | NCBI WGS metagenome assembly CEQI01 (sample SAMEA2621204, study PRJEB7988) | marine metagenome | biome: marine biome (ENVO:00000447); feature: surface water layer (ENVO:00002042); material: "saline water (ENVO:00002010), including plankton (ENVO:xxxxxxxx)" | depth 5 m
TGGAATATACATGCTGAATATCACAACAAATAATCAAATCATCAATAAAAAGATTGTTATTCAGTAAGGCAAAAAGTTCGAAATAAGGACGCTTAGGTCCACCAAATAGAATCCGTTTCATTATGAGTTAAGATTCTTTTTTTTATACATTTAAGTTTTAAATAAGGCCGTTTGGTTCCCGCAAAAGAAACTCGCTCAATTCAGGTGTTTTTAATGTTTTTCATTATATTGTAAGTTAAATATGAGGCGGATTTCATTTTTTTTATTAATAATTTCTAATTGGTGTATGGCACAAAACATAACAAAACAAATAACCTTGGGTGGGGGATGTTTTTGGTGTATTGAGGCAGCTTTTGTAGACGCTATAGGTGTGGAATTGGTTGTTAGCGGGTTCTCGGGGGGAAATGTTAAAAACCCTGCATACAGAGAGGTTGTAAGCGGGAGAACCAATCATGCCGAAGTGTGTAATATAACTTACAACCCGCAGATTATCAGCTTGAAAAATATTTTAGAAATATTTTTTCTAATTCACGATCCTACAACACTTAATCGCCAAGGAAATGATGTTGGAAAACACTATCGCTCAATCATACTTTATCATTATGATGATGATTTAAATATTATTATGGGTGAAATGGAAAAATATAATACGATGTATTTTAACAATAAAATTATTACTGAAATACAAAAATATGAAGCGTTTTATCCGGCAGAAGAATATCATCAACAGTATTACAAAAACAATAGTCAAGAGCCATATTGTAAGATTGTGATTGAACCTAAATTACAAAAGGCCAAAAAGTTGCTAAAAAGATTTTATAAATAATGAAATATTTTTTTAATGATCTCAATGCTTATGAAAAGGCAAAACTTAAATCCAAAAATAATCCCAATGAATTTTGGAGTGGCTTAGCAAAAACTTTTGTTTGGCAAAAGGCATGGGATAAAGTGTTAGAATACGACTTTAAATCAGCTGATGTTAAATGGTTTTTAGGAGGAAAATTGAATGTTACTGAAAACTGCTTAGACAGGCACCTTAAGTACCAACCTAAAAAAACCGCAATTATTTTTGAGCCTAATGATGTGAACGAGTCTTCAATTCACATCTCATACGAAGATCTTCATAGTAAAGTGTGTAAAGTTGCAAATATGCTCAAGGCAAACGGCGCAACTAAAGGTGATAGAATATGTTTGTATATGCCAATGATACCAGAGCTAGCTATTGCTGTTTTGGCTTGTGCTAGAATTGGAGCTATTCACTCCGTAGTATTTGGAGGGTTTTCTGCATCAGCACTTTCTGCTCGTATAAATGACGCCCAGTGTAAGATTTTAATAACAGCTGATGGGGGGTTCAGAGGCAGTAAAATTACCCCGCTTAAGTTAATTGCAGATAAAGCTCTTGAGAACTGTCCGTCTATAAAGCGAAATATTGTCTATAAACGAACTAACAAAAAAATTAATTGGAAGAATATAGATGTTTGGTGGCATGAAGAGTTGGAAAAAGTAGATGATAATTGCGATGCAGAAATCATGGATAGTGAAGATCCATTGTTTATTTTGTATACTTCTGGCTCTACCGGCGAACCTAAAGGAATGGTGCACACATGTGGTGGATATATGGTATACACTGCTTATAGTTTTCAAAACGTCTTTCAATATCAAAAAAAAGATGTGTATTGGTGTACGGCTGACATAGGCTGGATCACAGGACATTCGTATATAGTTTATGGTCCACTATTAGTTGGCGCAACAACAGTAATCTATGAAGGAGTACCAAGCTATCCAGACTATGGAAGGTTTTGGAAAATATGCAATAAGCATAAGGTAAATCAATTTTACACGGCTCCGACAGCAATTAGAACATTACAAAAACAATCTTTAAAATATGTTGAAAAATACGACTTGTCTTATTTGAAGGTGTTAGGCTCTGTAGGAGAGCCAATTAATGAAGAGGCATGGCGCTGGTATGATAAATATATTGGTAATCACAAATGCCCTATTGTTGATACATGGTGGCAAACAGAAACTGGTGGAATTTTAATTTCTTCTTTGGCCGGCATAACAAAGCAAAAGCCTACTTATGCAACATTGCCAATGCCAGGAATTGAAGCGGTTCTACTTGATGATTATGGCAACGAAATAAATGGCGAAGCAAAAGGTGTTTTAGCCATTAAAGCGCCTTGGCCATCAATAGCTCGAACGATTTGGGGAAATCACGAACGTTATAAAAGTATATATTTTTCCAAATACCCAGGTTATTATTTTCCTGGAGATGGGGCTCTTCGTGATGATAGAGGAAATTTCCGAATTACAGGAAGAGTTGATGATGTTGTGATCGTTTCTGGTCATAACTTAGGTACTGCGCCAATTGAAAACATAATTAACAAGCATCCTAAAGTTGTTGAAAGTGCCGTAGTAGGCTTTCCTCATAACATTAAGGGATCTGCTTTGTGTGTTTTTGTGATAGCAAATACGCTCGATGATGAAAATCAACTAGCTAATGAGTTGAGTGCTTTGGTATCAAAAACCATAGGTCCTATTGCGAAGCCTGACCGGCTGCTGGTTGTTAATGGGCTTCCAAAAACACGTAGTGGCAAGATAATGCGGCGTATTTTGCGTAAGCTCGTTGCTGGAAATTATCAGGAAATTGGAGATGTGTCTACACTTTTAAACCCTAATACAATTATCGAAATAAAAGAGAAGCTTCAAATTAGGGCTGTTAATTCAGACAGATCTTAATCTTATACTCACGTGTAGTTTTAATCAAAAATAATTCGTTTTTCAACAGAACCGCCGTCATAAATATAGAACAATACTGAGTTTTTTGTAATAGTTGTTTCTTGACCAAACAGATTTGTTATTAGTTTAGGGGCATTGTTTGTTACAGATTCTATCTCTTCGGTTATTGATGCTGACTTACTTGGAAGCCACATTACTGATGCTTCCGATTCTTCTGATAGAGAATAAGGAATGCCATTGTCAAAAACTAAGGCGCTTAAATGATAATTTGCTAATTGGAAACATGGATTTCCGACTAGTTCCCAGCTGCCGTTGTTTAGCTTATAAACAGTTGAATAATCATCACCACATTGAGATTCATCGGTATACAAAACATATGGCGTGCCATTATTATTGACAGATATTGAAAACGGCTGCTCTATTTCTTGAAGGGTTGGAAAGCCTAGGTTATCCCAGGTGTTTGTTTGTTGATTATACTCTAAAACCTCTAATGTTTCATAGTTGCCATTTATGTCGATGGGGAATGCTAAATACGGGTTTTCTCCAACTGCAAAAGTGTTGCGTAATTCTTCTGGCAAAAAACATTCTTGGCAAGAATAGTCAGATAAGACTTGCCAACTTTGGTCTTGTAGTTTGTATAATCTAAGTTGATCATAGCCGCCTCCTAAATAAAACGATCTAATGAGGTATACTATGTTGTTTGTTGATATTTTCAAGCTAAAGCCATCGCCCTCAACAACCTCTGGGTCTATAATACTTTCTAAGCCCTCCCAATAAACACCGTTATACATAGCTATGTTTATTACGCTTAAATCGTCAACAGCATAAGCCATATATAAATTCCCCTGTTGGTCAATGTCAAACGCAAACCAGTCAGATTCATTTATAATGTTACTATTTAAATTTACCCAATCTGTTCCATTAAATTTCATCACAACTGGACTTCCGCCGCCCGTGTTGGAGTTTATAAATGCGATGTGTGGTTCTCCATTTGGGTGTATTTTTATATAAACGCCTCCTTCATCATCATCAGAAACGTTACTAATAAATTCGGGGCTGCCAACATTTGTCCAGTTCATTCCATCAAATTTCATTACACTAAGATCGTTTAAAGCTATATATGGTGTTCCCTGGTGTACATCCATTGATCTAAAAGTTATGTTGCCTTCAATAAAATTGGGGTTGCCCAAGTATTGCCATTGTGCACAAACGAACAAAGGCAGAAACAAAACTACAAGCAGTATTTTTTTTCTCATTTAAACTTGTTTTTTGCGATGTAATTTAATAATTAATGCTTTAAAAAAATAAATTTAATTTATGGGGTTACTTTAGTGTCTTCTTTATTGCTTTAATAAATTTGAAACTAAGTTTGGAACAACTTTGGAGGCGTGTCCAACCAAAAATTCTACGCCACCCATAAGTAATTGCTCTTTGTCTACTATAATTTTTCTTTCTGCATTAATTGCGTGGTCTAAAAGAGATGCTGCAGGAAAGACTGTTAAAGACGTCCCTATAATAATAAAGACGGATGCCTGACGCACTAAGTTTATTGCTAAATTCATATTTTCTACTTCTTCACCAAACCAAACAATATTTGGTCTAAGTTGTGAGCCTTTATTACATAAATCTCCAACATTTAATTCCTCGCCTCTTATTTTATATACGCGGCCATCAAGCGTACTTTTTGACTGAGTCAAATTCCCGTGAAGGTGAATAACGTTTTTGGATCCACTCCTTTCGTGAAGGTCATCAACATTTTGGGTAATGATTGAAACGTCATATTTTTCGGAAAGTTTATTTAACGCAAAATGGGCATTATTGGGTTTTGAATTTAATAGTTGTTTTCTTCTAATATTATAAAACTCTAAAACTTTTGCTGGATTATTTATAAATGCATCTGGAGTTGCTACGTCTTCAATTTTGAATTTCTCCCAAATACCTCCCTTGCTTCTAAATGTCCCAAGACCGCTTTCTGCGCTAATTCCTGCTCCTGTAAAAACAACAACTTTTTTCATTAAAGCAAAGCTATAAATATATTATTTGTTTTTATTTTTGATTATATATAGTTTTTGTAGCTTTTAACGGCGATAATTTATAATACTTGATGAATAAAAAATTAATTTTTTTTAAATGAATAAAGCTTTGAAGTCAATTAAGATTATCAGCGTTTATGTTCTTGGCCTGCTATACATAATTGTAGGGGTTAAGCATTTTATAAATCCCGATTTTTTTATTGCAATTGTTCCTTCTGAAATAAAGTGGAAATTCGAAGCTGTTATAATAAGTGGTTTTTTTGAGATCTTTTTAGGTATTTTATTATTGTTTAATAAAACTAGATCAATGGCGTCGTGGGGTATTATCTTGCTTTTAATCGCTGTTTTTCCTGCGAACATATATTTGTATACCTCAGACACTGCAAGAGAAATTCTAGAGGTTTCTAAAAATCAGGCTTTAATTAGAATTCCATTTCAATTTACTTTAATGCTTATTTCATATTGGCATACAAAAGAAAGTCAATCAAAGAGGTTTTCAATAGTTTGTATAGTATTGTTTATTTTTACATTAATATATTTTTTATCAATTTAAACCCTGAATAAATGAAAAATGTTTTCGGTGAACCACTTAAATCATGTTGTGAAAATCCAATGACTGGTTTCTTTAGGGACGGTTATTGTAAAACTGATGGCTCAGATTTTGGTAAACACACAATATGCGCAATTGTTAATGATGAATTCTTGAGGTTTTCTAAAATTAAAGGAAACGACTTAATTAACCCTCAAAATCAGTATTTTTTTCCTGGTTTAAAAAGTGGTGATAAATGGTGTTTGTGTGTGTTGAGATGGAAAGAAGCTTTTGAGGCGGGCTGCGCACCAAAAGTGGATCTCGAAGCTACAAATGAGGCCGCATTAAAATATGTATCAATTGATGACTTGATTAAATGTGCCATTAAAAAATAGAGGCTTTTGACTTCTTTATTAGTGTTAAACTAATATAGTTGCATTTCAATATTAATTAATAGCAAATGATGTAAAATAATTTGTTGTGATTTTGTATAATTGTGAAAAATAAAATTATGAAAACTAAAGTTTCTCTATCAATAGTTGGTGTTTTTAATATTTTAATGGCGTTAATTATGGCATTTACGGTTAAAGATCTGATTCCTACAATTCTAAACACTGATTTGCCTGAAACAATGAGAATGGTAGAAATAATGCATTATGGTTTATTTCCGGCTATTTTAATTATAGGTTTGATTTGTCTTTTTTGTAAAAACTCTTCTTTAGAAGTTGCAAAAAAAATATTATTATCTTATATAATTGGTACTACAATCTTAATGTTCGTGTTTTTTTCGGTTTTTGCGAAGGAGCCATTAATGAATTTTGGTTTTGAAATGGTTATTCCTGACATTATTGTATATATAATTTCAATAGTTGGGTATTTAACTGCAAAATAGATTAAAGACAAAATCATTGGTATCAATTTAATACCTAATTTTATTGTGGTTCAATGTTTAATATAAATTTAAATCGATGAAGTATTATTACAAGTTGTTGTTGGCTACTGTTGTTTTATCTACAGGCTGTGTAGAAAACAAAAAAGTCAAAATAGAAGAGGGGCCTGAAATTTTTACCACGTTACCCGCTGAATTAGATACATTTTCTTCTGGGTCATTCGTAAAGATAAATAGCGTTATTGGTGATAACGACGGTATTCATGATGTAACTTTAAAAATTAATAGTTCTGACTCCACCATAGAATATAATGATATTTTCTTTGATCATATTCACGAGCCATTATTTAACCTTGACACATCGTTTACTGCTATTACCAAGCCCGGAGAAACATCAAGCTTTACTGTAGATATTTTGGCTGTAGATATGTTAGGCAACTCTAGCTCAAAGTCTACATCTTTAATTGTTGTTGGCGACCCCTCTAATTAAGCTTCACTTTATTGGATGCTTTAAGCTGATGAAAACGCTTTATTTTTATTTAATCTAAATATAAACTACTGTTTATCAGCTATTTAGATTAATTCTAATTGAAATTATAATTAAATTTGTAGTAAATTTTTATGTTATGAATTTAAGACAAGTTAATACGTGTACTAATTGCCAAAATCTTAATCCCGAGTTTAATTGCTCTAAGCATGATAAGCAAGTTGATTTAAATAGTGTTTGTGATTCACATATTTCGCATTCGTCATTATCAGTAAGCTCATCTTGTGTTAATTGTAGCTTTTATAAACTTGAAGGATGTAAACACCCAACGAGAGCCGGCGAAGGAATGCTATGTTTTAGTTGGAAGAAGAAAAAATAATTATTTATTATTAGGTACTTTCTAGTTACTTTGGTGTTTAAAATAATGAGAGATAAATATTTCCATATTCAGAAAACATCTATAGAGGGTTGGCGAGTATTTGCTTAAGTGCCTTTTAATTATTGTAGTCTTATTCCCTTAAATAAACCTCGGCGTCTTGTAGTATGTAATTGCATTGATAAATGTCGTCTGAGTTTAGCTTTAATATTCCTGTTATTGTAGCAACTTCGTCCATTATAAACACTTCCTTAGATGACTTCATTTCTAATTCTACGATTGTTTCTGGGCCTCCAACTCCACAGAAAAAACAAGATGAAAATGGTCCTTTTGAAAGAATATAGTAATTTTCGGTTGGATCAATTGCAAGAACAAAACCTCTTATTTTAACCTTTTTACCTGCAAGCTGTCTAATAGTTGGTCCAAAATGTGGATACAAAAAATATTCGTCGACCTCTTCCATATAAACATCAGTAAATTCTACATCTGATAATGTATTCCAATCGATTTCTTCTTGAGCTATGGCTGTTTTTGAGAATAGAAAAAGAAAAATAATCAGGTACTTAGTCATCGTAAAGTGTTTTTGGAATGTTAATATTGTAAGAAATAAATATTGGGATTAAAGATGCTATGGCGCCAACTAATAGTGCTGTTGGAAACAACCACATTTCTTGTGGTAATAACGTTAGTTGTATTGAGCTAAAAGAGTGTGTATGCTTCATGGTTAAGGGCAGAACAAGCAATATAATGCGACTTATTGATAATCCAAGAAACGTGCCTAGTACTGATAAAATTGTTGCTTCTTGAAGGACCAATTGAACAAGCTGCAATTTTGTAGCGCCATGCACCCTAAGTAGTGCGAGCTCATAACGTCTTTTTTTCAGTGAATTATATAGATTAATAAATATGCTAAGGCCTGAAACAATTATTATTATAATAGCAATAATATTTATTGTTTGAACTCCAAATCCTAGTAAATTAGTTAATCTGCTTATTTCAAGAGCGGGAATTGCTGCTTGTAAATTAGTTGTTTCGTTAATTTTTCTAGGAATTTGAATTATCCCTATGGGGTTTTTGAATTTTACCAAAAGAGAGGTTATCATAGCGTCTTCTTTGGGCTTAGAGGCTAAATCTGATGTTGTTATAGAGTCAGGATGGATGCTAATTATTTGGTGATTATGTACTTGCCAAACGCTTTGTGTGTTGGTTAAAATTAGTTGGTCTAAAACAGAATTAGAATTATTAAAAATTCCTACAACCTCGTATGAATAGTTGTCGTGAACGTGTCCGCCTTCAACCAACCCGTGCGTTCCATAAAATTTATCTCCGATTTTGAATTGATGAGTTTGTGCCACCTTAGCGCCAAGCACGACCTCTAGGTTTTTTTGCCACATTCTTCCCTTGGTCAATGTCATTTTGTATAACTCAGGGTATTGGTGTGTTGTCCCTACAATTCTAAACCCATTATACGAGTCACCAAATGAGAGGGGAACCGTAAGTTCTACCAATGGGTTTTTCTTAATTTCAAGCGCCTCGTTGTATGGTATGTTTCCTGTTGGGTTGTCAATATGATAAATTGAGGAAAGAATGATTTGGAGGGGGCTTCCCTTTGAGCCAACAACCATGTCAACCCCTCTTAAGTTAGATTGAAGCTGCTGTTCAATCTGGTTGTTCAATAAAAATAAGAGCGATATTATTCCAACGCCAAATGTCATTAGCAATAAGCTAAGCGTTGTGTTTAACGGGTTTTTGATGAGGTTGTTCCAGCTTAATCTGCTAATATTCATAGAGTAATAGATTTATTAAACTGGCTTTTTAATCTTTGGTCATGAGTTATTGTTATCAATTTAGCGTTGGTTGTTATCGCTTGTTGCCTAAGTAAGTTAAGTGTTTTTTGACAATTAATGTCGTCCAAGCTTGATGTTGGTTCATCCGCTAAAATCATACTTGGGTTTTTAACAACCGCCAAGGCAATCGCTGCTCTTTGTTGTTCACCTTGGCTTAAATCATTTGGTATATTATTAACTTTATGGCCTAAATCAACTTGGTCTAAAAGTTCTACAGCCCTCGCTGTATCTTGTTTCTTTCTTGACAAATACAAAGAAAGCAGCAAGTTGTCTAATACGCTAATGTTTTTAACGAATCGAGGTTTTTGAAAAACCATGCCAATATTTTGGCCTCTAAACTGATCTATTTTTTTGGGTGAAAGGTTGTTAATTTGTATACCATTATACTCTATAGATCCGCTGTTTGGCTCTAATAATCCCGCTAAAATTTGAATCAACGTTGTTTTTCCTACTCCGGACTTTCCTAAGATTAATAATTCTTCTCCATTATTAAGATTAATGTCTGGAAAAGAAAACTGATTAAGGTTATCATAAGAAAAACTTATGGATTGGGTTTTCAACATTTATAGTATAATTTCGGGTTGTTTTAGTTTCTAAATACAAATTTTATTTAATTGAGGCATATATCAAAGTATATTAACAGAAAAGTTGTTTGTTTGGTGTTGTTTGAATAAAAACAATATGATAGCGGTTTTATTTTGAAGTGTGGGTGATATATATGTTGTATATTTGTAATCTTTAATTTAACTGCATTTAATAACTTTTAATCTACATAAATATGAAGTTTATTTTTCAAAAATTCAGTCCCCTTAAACAAGTCTCTTTTTTTGTTCTGTTTTTCATTTCGCTTATTTCATTAAAAAGCTATGCTTCTGTGGATGAAAAAATAATGATAAAAGAAAGTAAAATTGTTTGGGAAGGTAGTAAAGTTACTGGTTCTCACGAGGGGACGGTTAATCTAAAGTCAGGTTTTTTGATTTTTAAAAACGGGGGCTTGATTGGTGGTGAATTTGTTCTTGATATGACGAGTATTGTTTGTACTGACTTAAGCGGTAAGGGAAAAGCTAGTCTTGAAAATCACTTAAAGAATGCCGACTTCTTTGATGTAAATAATTATCCAACAGCTGAGTTAATAATTCTCGGCGCAGAGAAAAGGGGAACAGAACAAGATTACACGATAAAGGGTGAAATCACTATTAAAGAAATAACCCAAAAAATTGCTTTTAAAGCGAAAATTGAAAGAAAAAAGGCCAGAGCAAGATTAGTTATTGACAGAACCCTGTTTGGGATTATTTATAAGTCTGGAAACTTTTTTAAAGAATTGGCAGACAAAGCAATTTATGACGAGTTTAAAATGCAAATAGAGCTTGGGTTTTAACTTCTAATAAAATCTCTGCCTTGGTTTAAAGCTGATTTTTTTAATTTTATAAACACTATGGATAATATGGACTTTGAGGGAATTAGGGATGATTTGATTGCTGGAGAATATAAGTCTAGGTTTAATCCTTATGGTGGATGGGTTGAGTTTGGAATTGTACAAGATTCTGTTGAAAAAATAAGTGCGAAAACATATATGCTGCCTCTTCAAAAAACTACGTCAAAAACTTATCTTTCCTCATTAATATATTACAGGGGTAGTGCAAATTGCTTTTTTTTAGGTAAAATTTCTCCTGACAAGGATGATATTTTAGCAGAGTTCAAAGATATTTCTATGATTAAGGTTAAAACCGGTTGGTTTTCATCTATTGAAGTCTCTCATGACGCTCTTGTTTGTATCAACGACATTGGTTTAAGTGTTAAAAAAAAATCAGATTGGCAAAGGGTAATAGAAGAAAAGACGCGTATTCAAGAGCACTACCAAACATTGTTAAAAAAAGAAAAAAAAGAGCGAGAGGACAGAATTTCTGAACACAGAATGGCGTTAAAAAAAGAGCATGAAGATAGGTTAAAAGCCCTAACAAGGTCTTTTGGAACCGAAAACGCATTAAAAATAATTAATGGTGAATATTGGAAGGGAATGACTAAGTCAATGTTGACAGAGGCTATGGGCGAGCCCTTTGACGTTGATGAAACAGTTTATAAAACAAAAACTAAGCTTAAATATTTTTATAAGCCATATATTACTAGACAAAAAACTAGAAAGTTCCAATTCAGAGTTGATATTGAAGATGATATAGTTGTCGGTTGGCGAGACCTGGACTAACTCTTAACTAAAGCCCCAGTCATTCTTGTCCAAACTCATAATGCAGTTGTTTAGAAGCCTTATTGCTTCTAATATATCCGATTTATCTGCCATTTCTATAACTTGGTGTATGTGTCTTGTTGGAATTGAAATTGCGCCAGCTATTGAGCCCCCCGGTGTAAATCTTTGAATACCCGAAGTGTCTGTTCCTCCTCCTGTCAAAATCTCTAACTGGTGTTTTATTTTATGTTTTTTAGCAACCATCTTCATAAAGTTTACCATGCGGTAATCACAAATTGTTGAAGAGTCCATAACTTTAATGGCGACCCCATTTCCCAGTTCAGTAATTTTTTCGTGGGGGGGGGCTCCAGGAACGTCATAAGCAATGGTAGTGTCAAGGCCAAAGCCAAAATCAGGTTGTATTTCTTGAGTGGCTACGTTTGCACCCCTAATTCCGACCTCTTCTTGAACGGTAAAAACACCATATACATCATAGGGGGGGG
>CEQI01009815.1_pt1 | contig 11526 bp, 10 predicted proteins | sample 531011 | NCBI WGS metagenome assembly CEQI01 (sample SAMEA2621204, study PRJEB7988) | marine metagenome | biome: marine biome (ENVO:00000447); feature: surface water layer (ENVO:00002042); material: "saline water (ENVO:00002010), including plankton (ENVO:xxxxxxxx)" | depth 5 m
GAATAAGAACCCGGATTAAAGACTTCTCCAATAATATTTACAGAAATAACTTTAGAGTAATTTAATGTTAAATCGAATTGTGACTTCTTTAAATCAAAAAAGGAATTCATTCGATTTCTAACTAAAGATTTTACTGTTTTAAGATTTTTAGAACCCACATAAATCCGCCCAGCAATAATAGAATTAATATATCCACTTTCACTAACAGTAACTACCTCACTGTGTTCGGCAAGCCCCCAAATAGAAATGGTTAATTCATCATTTTCACCTAAAAGATAATTATTTGGCGCTTGATTATCGTAGGCTCTGGTAAAGAATGAAATGGAATTATTTCTAAAAAAATCTTGCCCATATATCTTGGCTGAAGGATAAATAATAGAGTCGTTCAAGTCAAATAATGAATCTCTCATTGAATCGTATAATAAATCTGATTGAATGAAAGAAGTTTCAGTACTAGTGGTATCTATAAAATTAGGATTGTATTTCCCTCTTTGGTATTTATAATTCATAGCTTCACTTATTTCCTCATCTGAAAGACCCATTTGTCTTAAAATATCTTCACTAGGAATATCTGAAGGATTAATATCAGAAGTCTTCATATTGGATGGCACAAATCTCATATACTTTTTCATCTGCTCAACAGTTTGAGAATGAATATTTAATGAAACCAACCCAAGTAATAGAATTAAAATTTTCTTCATAATGAAAGTATAATTTTTTTATAAATATAATAAAATGTTTATTTGAGTATAGAGCGTGATATTACAATACGTTGAATTTCCGATGTACCTTCATAAATCTGAGTAATTTTAGCGTCTCTCATTAAGCGTTCCACGTGATATTCTTTAACAAAACCATAACCACCATGTATTTGAACAGCCTCTGTAGTAGTCTTCATAGCTACTTCAGACGCAAAAACTTTAGCCATAGCACTTTCTTTATCAAAATTCATTTTATTATCTTTTAGCCATGCTGACTTGAGACATAACAACCTTGCAGCCTCAATTTCAGTTGCCATATCTGCAAGTTTAAAAGCAATAGCCTGATGCTCACTAATTGCTTTACCAAATGCTTTGCGCTGCTTTGAATACTCTAAAGATAATTCATAAGCTCCGGAGGCAATACCTAAAGCTTGCGCAGCAATACCAATTCTTCCACCGGAAAGAGTGGACATAGCAAATTTAAATCCGAAGCCATCATCTCCTATCCTATTTTCTTTTGGCACCTTTACATCATTAAACAATAGCGAGTGAGTGTCTGACCCTCTAATTCCTAATTTATTTTCTTTGAGTCCTACCTCAAAACCTGGCATACCCTTCTCAACAATAAGAACGTTAATGCCACGGTGTCCATTCTCAGGGTTTGTTTGCGCAATAACTAAATAAACGGATGCAGAATTACCATTTGTAATCCAATTTTTAGTGCCATTTAGGAGATAATGATCACCCATATCAATTGCTGTAGTTTGCTGAGAAGTAGCATCGCTGCCTGCCTCCGGTTCAGAAAGACAAAATGCACCAATTATTTCTCCTTTTGCTAAAGGAATTAAATACTTTTGTTTTTGTTCATCTGTTCCGTACTTTTCTAATCCCCAACAGACTAATGAATTATTAACTGACACAACTACTGATGCTGAGGCATCAACCTTGGAAAGCTCTTCCATTGCCAAAACATAAGAAATAGTATCCATTCCAGCGCCCCCATACTTTGTATCAACCATCATACCCATAAAACCTAATTCACCTAATTTCTTAATTTGTTCAAATGGAAATGTTTGATTTTCATCTCTCTCAATAACACCTGGCAGCAATTCCGTCTTTGCAAAATCTCTAGCCGCATCACGAATCATTATATGTTCTTCAGTTAAATTAAAATTCATATGAATAGTTAGTTTAAATTTGAACTCAAAAATAGTCTTTTTAACTAAAAAATGAGAATTTACAAACAATACAATGTTATTGGTCTTATGTCTGGAACTTCTTTAGATGGAGTTGACCTTGCTTTTGCATCATTTTATTACAATAAAAGCTGGAAATATCAATTAGATGTATGTCAAACAATTCCATATAATAAAGAATGGCAAACGCATCTTCAACAATTACACCTTAAGCCCATATCTGAAATATATCAATCTAGCGAAAGATACGCTATTTACCTATCCCAATTATTAAACGATTTTATAATTAAAAATAACTTAAAAGTAGACCTGATTAGTTCCCACGGACATACAGTTTTACATGATCCCGAAAAAAGCATCACACTACAAATTGGAAATGGAAAAATAATTAATGCAAAATTAAATATTCCAGTAGTAAGTGATTTTAGAAGCTTAGATGTAGAACTTGGCGGCCAGGGGGCGCCACTGGTTCCTGTTGGAGATGAAATACTTTTTAGTAAATATGATTATTGCTTAAACTTAGGAGGATTTAGTAATTTTTCATTTAAAAATGATGGATTAAGAAAAGCATATGACATATGCCCTGTAAACATTGTATTAAATAAATATTCTCAAAAATTAGGAGTGCAATATGATAATAAAGGCTTAATTTCTAAAACAGGTAGTATAAACAATGATCTATTAAAAGAATTAAATAATATAAACTACTACAAAAAATTACCGCCAAAGTCTTTAGGCAAGGAATGGTTAGAAAGAGAATTTCTACATGTTTTAAAAAAATATAACGATAGTACTCCGAATATTTTGAGAACATTAGTTGAACACATAGCTATTCAAATATCTAATTGTATAAAATCAGGAAAATGTCTAGTGACAGGTGGCGGAGCATTCAATACATTCCTCATACAAAGAATTAAAGCAATGTCTCAAGCTAATTTCCTATTAGGCGACAAAAAACTTATCGAATATAAAGAAGCTTTAATTTTTGGATTATTAGGAGTTCTAAAGAAAGAAAAAGAAATTAATTGCTTAGCATCTGTAACCGGTGCTAAAAGGAATTCTATTGTCGGCAAATACTTTGATCAATAATAACTACTTTTGTCAAAATCTAATTTTTTATGAAAAAATTATTAGAATTATACGAAAATAAAAAACCCGAAATTATTTTTGAATGGAGTGATAGCCTTTCAGAGGCTAAGGGATGGATTGTCATTAACTCACTAAAAGGTGGAGCAGCAGGTGGGGGAACAAGAATGAGAAAAGGACTTAATAAATATGAGGTTATTTCTTTGGCTAAAACTATGGAAATAAAATTTACAGTAGCTGGACCAGCAATTGGAGGCGCAAAATCAGGAATAGATTTTGACCCCAAAGATCCAAGAAAAAAGGATGTTTTGAATAGATGGTATAAAGCAATTTTTCCCATATTAAAAAATTACTATGGTACTGGCGGAGATTTAAATGTAGATGAAATACATGAGGTTATTCCAATTACAAAAAAATTAGGTTTAGAGCATCCTCAAGAAGGTGTATTTAATGGTCACTTCAAACCTTCATCAGAGCAGAAAAAAATTATTACTAAACAACTTCAAGATGGAGTCTTATTAGAAATTACCGATCCAAGACTGACTCCAGCAGTATCTAAAAAGTATAACATAGCAGATATGATTACCGGTTACGGTGTCTCTGAAGCTGCAAAACACTTGTATAATATTCACAACGAAAATTTAATTAAAAAAAGAGTAATTATTCAAGGTTGGGGTAATGTTGGTGCTGCGGCAGCATTTTATTTATCAAAATTAGGAGCTAAAATTGTTGGAATTATTGATAAAGAAGGTGGTTTAATAAATGAAAATGGCTTTAACTATGAAGAAGTTTGTAAATTGTTTATGGATAAAAAAGAAAATAATTTAAAATCTAATCATATAATACCATATGATAAAGTTAATAAAAAAATATGGGATATCGGGGTTGATGTTTTTATACCCGCTGCAGCATCTAGACTAGTTAATAAAGATCACATACAAAGAATGATTAAAGGAGGTCTAAATATTATTGCATGTGGATCAAATGTTCCATTCTCGGATAAAGAAATTTTCTTTGGCAACGTTGGTGAATTCGCCGATAAAAAAATAAGTGTCATACCTGACTTTATAGCTAATTGTGGAATGGCTAGAGTTTTTGCATATTTGATGAATACAAATAGCACTATGACTGATACTGCAATCTTTGAAGACACTTCATCAATAATAAAGAAAGCATTAGAAGAAGTATATGAAATTAATTCTTCTAAAACAGATATTTCAAAGACAGCATTAGAAATCGCATTAAAAAAATTAATATAGCAAATGTATTTAGAACAATTTTTACAACAACAATTTTTAAGCAATACATTAGAAAATTATTGCTGGTTTATAGGATTCATTCTATTTGGACTAATTTTTAAAAAAATTATTTCTAAATACTTGAGTAAAATTTTATATAAATTATTGAATAGAGATCCGTCAATTAATCTTATGAAGTTCGATGATTTACTTATCAAACCAATAGGATTTTTTATATTATTAGTATTTATTTATTTGGGATCACTAAATATTATATTGCCAGTAGATCTTAATTTTGAAACTAAAGATTTTAATTTAAATATACTTTTTAACAAAGGATTTACAATTATTGTAATTTTTTCTATTTCTAAAATTGCATTAAGATTTGTAGATTATTTTGGAATTGTTTTTACTAACAAAGCTAACATAACTGAGAGTAAAATGGATGACCAACTAATTCCATTTATAATCGAATTAGGTAAAATCGCAGTCTATATTATTTTATTTTTTGTTTTATTAAGTAAAGTATTTGATATTGACGTTACTGCTTTAGCTGCAGGTGTTGGAATTGGGGGAATAGCTATTGCAATGGCATCTAAAGAAAGTTTAGAAAACCTTCTTGGCTCATTTACCATATTTTTTGACAAACCTTTTTTGGTAGGTGATTTAGTATCTACGGGCAATATTACTGGCACGGTTGAAAAGGTTGGTTTTAGATCAACTAGAATCCGAACATTTGATAAGAGCGTTGTCACAGTACCAAATAAAAATATGATTTCTGCTGAATTAGATAATTTAGGAAAAAGAAAAGTTCGACGAGCAAGATTTTACATAGGTTTAACCTACGATACAAGTATTGACCAAATGAAAAAAGTTGTAAATGAAATTGAAACTTTGATTAATGATCATCCAAGAACAGATCAAGAAGGTAGAGTAAAATTTCAAGAATTTGGTGCAAGCTCATTAGATATAATGGTTTTATACTATGTAAATTCCACTAAATGGGACGATTTTATTGATGTCAAAGAAGATATTAATTTTAAAATTATGAGAATTGTAAATGACAACAATTGCGAATTTGCTTTTCCATCAACAACGGTATATTTGCAAAAATAATTAATAAAAAAAATGATTTACTTTTTCATGTTATTAGTATTTATTTTAGGGTACTCATTAATTGCATTTGAACACACTATTAAAATTGATAAAGCTGCTTCAGCCTTAATTACCGGATCACTATGTTGGGCTATTTTTGCGTTAGGTTTATTTGAAATTGATATTAATTCAAATAACTTCGAAAATTTCTTGAAATATTTTCAATCTAAAGAAATTAATTACACAAGTGATTTCATCACTCAAAACATTAATTATGTAAAAAAGAAGTTTGTACTATATGAATTATCACATCATTTATCTGAAATAGGTCAAATTTTATTCTTCCTATTAGGCGCAATGACTATTGTTGAAGTAGTTGATTGTCATCAAGGATTTTCTGTAATTACAGATCGAATCAAAACTAACAATAAGGTTAAATTGTTGTGGATCCTTTGCGTTTTATCATTCGTTTTTTCAGCAACACTAGACAACCTAACAACAGCAATAGTGATGTCTGCATTATTAACTAAAATCATTGAAGACAAGGAAGATTTATGGCTTTTTGCAGGAATGGTAATAATTTCCGCCAATGCTGGAGGTGCTTGGTCGCCTATTGGCGATATAACTACAATTATGCTATGGATTGGGGGGCAAATTACAGCCGTTAATATTATTACTTCTATTATTTTACCCTCTTTTGTATGTATGACTGTTCCTTTAATATATCTAACTTTTAAATTAAAAGGTAATATTAAAAGACCTCAACAAAGTAATGAAATTAGTCATTCCATAAATACAACTACCAAATTTGAAAGAAAATTAATTTTCTCATTAGGAGTGACAGGATTATTATTTGTTCCTTTTTTTAAAACTATTACTGGCTTACCACCTTTTATTGGAATATTATTTAGTTTAGGAGTAATGTGGCTTGCTACAGAAATTTTACATAGAAATAAAAACTATAAAGAAAAATCAAACTTGATTATAATTGGTGTTTTAAAAAAGATAGATACAGCTACCATTTTTTTCTTTTTAGGCATTTTACTAGCTGTAGCATCATTACAAAGCATGGGACACTTGAATGATATGGCTACTATTCTTGATAATACCTTTAATGGTAATATTTATGCAATTAATATTATAATAGGACTGCTATCTGCTATAGTGGACAATGTTCCTTTAGTAGCAGGAGCTATGGGAATGTATGAAATTGGCACAGGAGCTTTTGCTGTAGATGGTATTTTTTGGGAATTCTTAGCTTATTGTGCTGGAACAGGAGGCAGTGTTCTCATTATAGGCTCTGCTGCAGGTATAGCAGTAATGGGTATTTTGAAAATTGACTTTTTCTGGTATGTAAAAAGAATAAGTTTACTAGCATTATTAGGTTATTTTGCTGGAGCCCTAACATATTTTTTTATGCAATAATATATATTAGATTTACGTTTTTTTAAATATAAAATATGAATTCACTTTTATTACAAATTAATTCACTTAACGATAGCTTATCAAATTCTTCCATTGAAAGAGAATTAATTGAAGAAAAGACACTATCAATATTAGATCTTATTACTAGTGGTGGCACTGGTGGAAATATTATTATGATTACACTGGCAGCTTTATCAATAATTTCTATTTACCTATTTATTGAACGATATTCGACTCTCAATAAAGCAAGAAAAATAGATTCAAGCTTTTTAAATAGCATAAAAAATTATGTTCAAGATAAAGATATAAAAGCTGCTAAGACTCTATGTAAAAATACTAATAGCTCTATCTCTAGAATGTTAGAAAAAGGGATTGACCGAATTGAAAAACCTATGACAGATATTTCTTCTGCCATAGAAAATCAAGGCAAATTAGAAGTCTATGTTTTAGAAAATAATTTAGCTAATCTTGCAACTATTGCTGGTGCTGCTCCTATGATTGGATTTTTAGGAACAGTAATTGGTATGATTGTGGCATTTCATGAAATGGCAAGCGCAGGCGGGAATATTGACATAGAAATGCTATCTAAAGGTATTTATACTGCAATGGTTACAACAGTAGCTGGCTTAGTTGTAGGGATTATTGCCTATGTGGCTTATAACTTATTAGTGACCAAAGTAGAAAAGGTAGTCTTTTTATTAGAAACAACCACTACAGACTTTATGGATTTATTACACGATACAAATGAGCCTAAAAAGTAAAAATAAAGTCAGTGCTAACTTTAGTATGTCTTCAATGACTGATATTGTTTTCTTATTACTTATATTTTTTATGCTCACTTCAACATTAGTTAGTCCTAATGCTTTAAAGCTATTGTTACCAAATAGTAAAGCTAGGACATTAGAAAAGCAAACCATTTCCGTATCAATTACACCTGCAATTGAATATTATATTGAGGATCAAAAAGTTCCTTTTGATCAATTAGAAATTCAACTCAAAAAACGTTTAGTGAACGAACAAGAACCTGCCATTGTTTTACACGCAGACAAAACTGTTGATATAGAGTTTGCAGTAAAAGTTATGGATATAGCATATCGCAATAAATACAAAGTAGTTCTAGCTACGAATCCAAAATAATGATTAAAAACAGTAAAAATAAACAAAATGCAATCATTGGGACCATCTTATTTCACATCTTATTGCTTTTATGTTTCATTTTTATGGGCTTAACATATCAAATTCCTCCTCCACCTGAAGAAGGTATCACTATTAATTTTGGATATCAAGATTTTGGAAGCGACTCAGAACAACCGGAACCAATTGTTGAAGAAGAAATAACTCCTCAAAAATTAAACAATCCTTTCGTTGAAGAAATTACCACTCAGGATATTGAAGAAATACCAATTAGCAAGTCAAAAGACCAAATAAAAAAAAGTGAAGAAGTAAAAAAGACAGAAGATAAAAAACCTGATCCTGTGGTAAATATTAAAGCGCTTTACACTGGTAAAAAGCAAAAAAATAGTATTAGTCAGGGAATAGGTGAAGAACAAGGAGATCAGGGCATTAAAGATGGCAGCCAAAATTCAAATACATACAATGGAGTAAGCAATGGAACAAATGGAATTGCTTATCAGCTTGGTGATAGAACTATCGCAGAAATCACAAAACCAATATACGATTCACAGCAACAAGGAAAAGTAGTAGTAACTATTAGAGTAAATAGAAATGGAAATGTTATAAGTGCATCACCCGGGGCAAAAGGTTCAACCACAACCAGTTTGTATTTATATGCAAAAGCAAAAGAAGCAGCGCTTAAAACAACTTTTGAAGCAAATTCCAAAGCTCCTGAGATTCAAGTCGGAACAATTATATATAATTTCAAACTCAACTAATGACATATGAACAATGCTTAGATTGGATGTTTAGCCAATTACCAATGTATCAACGTCATGGAAAAACAGCTTATAAAAGAGATATTGGAAATATAGTTCAAGCTTCAGAAAAATTAGGCAACCCACACAAAGATTTTAGATCCATACATGTTGCTGGAACTAATGGTAAAGGATCAACATGTAACATGCTAGCATCAATTTTTCAAGAAGCAGGCTTTAAAACTGGATTATACTCCTCACCTCATCTTAAAGATTTTAGAGAACGAATTAAAATTAATGGGAAGATGATAAAACAAGAAAGTGTAATACAATTTATTAAAACAAATAAAAATTGGTTTAATAAGATTGGCATGTCATTTTTTGAAATGACGGTAGCATTGGCTTTTCATTACTTCTCAAAACAAAAAGTAGACATAGCGATCATAGAAGTAGGTTTAGGTGGTCGATTAGACAGTACTAATATTATACATCCAGATTTATCAATAATTACAAATATAGGATTGGATCATACAGAATTGTTAGGAGATAGTCTTGAAAGAATTGCTATTGAAAAAGGAGGTATAATTAAACCAAAAACACCCATTTTAATTGGCAGAAAACAATCTCAAATAAAAAATATATTTAATAGAATAGCTAAGCAAAATCTATCAAATTTATATTATGCTAAAAATTGCAAGTATGAAAGTGATTTAAAAGGAAGCTTTCAAAAAGAAAATAAAAATATTGCTTACACAGCTATAAATATTTTAAGAAAAAAAGAATGGAATATTAAAGAAAAACATATTATATCAGGACTAAAAAACATAAAGAAAAACACTTCATTTATGGGCCGTTGGATGACTTTATGTAAAGTTCCCTATACAATTTGTGATTCCGGGCATAATATAGATAGTATAAAACTTATTGTTGAACAACTAAAAAAAATTAGCTATAAAAATTTACATATAGTTTTTGGTATGGTTGATGACAAATCAATAGATAGAATTTTGGAGTTATTACCTAAAAAAGCAATCTACTATTTCTGCCAAGCAAAAATTCCTCGATCTATGAATTCTAAAATAATATTATCAAAAGCAAAAGATTATAAATTGGATGGAAATTGCTTCAAATCAGTATCCGATGCATATAATAAAGCAAAATTTAATGCAAAAAAGGATGATTTAATTTTCATTGGCGGTAGCACCTTTGTCGTTGGAGAAGTTATATAATTTTATTAGTAAATTTTGTGAATGAAAGAAAATCATTTTTATATTTGCCTTCCAGATTTGGGCGATTAACTCAGTTGGTTCAGAGTGCCTCCCTTACAAGGAGGAAGTCGGGGGTTCGAGTCCCTCATTGCCCACCAAAAATAAACCCACTCAATTGAGTGGGTTTTTGTTTATTCAATAATTATTTTCTTCTCAACTGTTCCATCATCATATATATAAAATAATGGTATATTATATTTTGGAATAACAGACCTTCCTAAAATATCTGTTATCATAATTAAATTTTTACTTTGAATATTTTCATAGTATTCACAATTTCCAGGAATATTCTCATCTATCCATAGTAACCTCTGTGATATCCATTCTTTCAAATAAACTATTTCGTCAGCGTGTGTCGTACTTTCTAAATGCCCCCAAAGAATCATATCTTTATTTATTTCACTCTCACAAAATAAACTCAAACTATCAATATATTCATAAATTTCATCTCGGCTCAAAATATTTTCTCGCAAATTTCTCCATCTACAATTTAATAAATTATTAAACAAAGTATCAGATCGAAATATCGAATACCAAAACGGGTTGAATACACCACAAGGAGTTTCCTCCTCCCATCCAGCAACTATATCAGCTTGACAATAAGTAGAATTTCCATATGCCCAATTAAAATCCCAAACTGGTCCAATATGTAATCGATTATCAATACTATCATGATCTTTATATAAGTATGTACTCAATCTGTATGCATCAATATTTTTACTTAATTCACTTACTATAAAATAATCTATAAATGAATCAACATTTATTAAACTATCATATATCTGGTGTAGACTGTTAGGATTACTATTTAAAATTAAATATTCAAATTGATATATAAACTCTTGAATATATAGTTTCTGTGTAGAATTTATATTTTTCCACCTTGGATATATATACTGAAAAAATATTGAATCATTAAAAGATGATGACCAATATTGATCAGGATTGTCACTTGCTCTGTCTACTTGCACTATATATCCACCGGAAATCTCCTCTAAATTATTATTATTAACTTCTAATTCATTTATATCTACTCTATTTTTATCCCTTTTAATTTTTTCAATTAATAAATATATTCCCATATATTCATTATTAATTACGAGAGAGCAAAATCTAAATCTTGGAGAATAATAGCCCATCTTTTTATATAAATGATACGTTAAAGCATTTCTTAAAAATGATTTATCACCATAAGGTGCATATAGAATCCAATCATTTTCTGCTGGCATTCCTAGCAACGAGACATTATAATTTTCTCCTAAAGAATCTTGTGTCTCAAACGAATATGACTTTTTAGGAAAATTCATTGAACTCATACCTCTAAGCTCTATACTTATTCTACCGCTATATTCATTAAAATTGTCTCCAAAATTATTTATCGAATCATTATTTATAATTCCCATGTTACATACAATTCTAGGCTCATCAATAATTTCTTGACCGTCAGTATTAATAATGACAATAGGCAAAAACGATGAGTAAAAATTAACTTGACCTGCAAGAAATAGAGGAAAGAAAAATATTAAACCAACAACAGTCCTAAACATAAAGCAAAATTAGAAATATATTTATTAAAAAAGTTCGAAATAAGAACGCTTTGGTCCACCAAAGCGGAATCCATCTAATTTTGAGATAGTTTTCCGCTT
>CEQI01018176.1_pt1 | contig 11468 bp, 11 predicted proteins | sample 531011 | NCBI WGS metagenome assembly CEQI01 (sample SAMEA2621204, study PRJEB7988) | marine metagenome | biome: marine biome (ENVO:00000447); feature: surface water layer (ENVO:00002042); material: "saline water (ENVO:00002010), including plankton (ENVO:xxxxxxxx)" | depth 5 m
CATTAATAATTTAGATAAGTCCTTAGCTGATTTTGATAAAATTTTGCAAAAAATAGAAAAAGGGGAAGGTACTATTGGTTTACTTTTAAACGATAAAGAAATGTATAACAACTTAACCAGTGCCTCTAATCAACTTGATTTATTAATTGAAGATATGAAAAAATATCCTAAACGTTATTTAACATTCTCTTTATTAGGTGGTAAAAAAACTGTTTTTGAATTAAAAAAAGATACTAGTAAGTAAGTTCAGTATATGGGAATAGAACAAGTTATTTTTATATTAGTTTTTATTGGCTTTACGCTCTTATTTTTTATAAATTTTAGAAAAACCCTACGATATATAAATTTAGGTAGAGAAGTTGATAGATCATACAAACCCTCAGAAAGATGGAAAATAATGATTCGTGTTGCTCTTGGGCAATCTAAAATGGTCAGCAGACCTATTGCGGGTTTTTTACATCTCTTAATTTATGTTGGTTTCGTTATCATAAATATTGAGGTTATTGAAATAATAATTGATGGAATTTTTGGAACACATCGAGTTCTATCTTTTTTAGGGCCTTTCTATGCTTTTATAATTGGGACTTTTGAGGTTTTAGCTGCTTTAGTTCTTATTGCTTGTGTCTTTTTCCTGACTAGAAGAAACATTATGCGTATTCCAAGATTCTCCAGTAAAGAGATGCAGGGTTGGCCTAAAACCGATGCAAATATAATTTTAGTGTTTGAGATAGTTTTAATGTTTGCTTTTCTATTGATGAACGCAAGCGACTCTTTGTTGGTTACTATGAGTTCTACTCATTATAATGTAGAGTTTGCAAATCCTGTAAGTCAATTTTTTATTCCTTTAATTGATAATTTTTCTGAAAGCAGTTTGATTTTAATTGAACGTATTTGTTGGTGGTTTCACATTGTAGGCATTTTAGCGTTTTTAAATTACTTAGTCATTTCTAAGCATCTACATATCATTTTAGCTTTCCCAAATACTTATTATTCTAACATAGAAGCTGATGGAAAATTAGCAAATATGGATTCGGTGACTAATGAGGTTAAAAAGATGCTAGACCCTAATATAGACCCTTTTGCTGATAGTGATGATACTGTACCAGAACGCTTTGGTGCTAAAGATATTCAAGATTTAAGTTGGATTCAATTAATGAATGCATATAGTTGTACAGAATGTGGTCGTTGTACTTCTGAATGCCCAGCAAATCAAACGGGAAAATTACTTTCTCCACGAAAAATTATGATGGATGTTAGAGATAGAGTAGAAGAAGTAGGAAAAGGAATTGACAAAGAAGGGAAAACTTTTAACGATAACAAATCTTTATTAGATTTAATAACTAAAGAAGAATTATGGGCTTGTACCTCATGTAATGCCTGCGTAAATGCCTGTCCAATAAATATTGATCCTTTATCAATAATAATAGATTTGAGAAGATATTTAGTGATGGAAGAATCAGCCGCACCGATGGAATTGAATAATATATTTACTAACATAGAAAATAATGGTGCGCCATGGCAATTTTCTATGTCAGACCGACTGAATTGGAAAGATGAATAACAAGATTAATTTAGAAGATAAAATTGTAGATGGACAACTTATAAGTCCAGTATTACCAGAACATATTAAGAATTATATGATTGATATCGATGGTACTATATGTGACGATATCCCAAATGAAGAGCCTGAAAGAATGGCTACAGCAGAATTATATCCAGATGCATTAGTGACGTTAAATAAATGGTATGATGAAGGACACATCATTACCTTTTTTACCTCTCGAATTGAAGAACACCGAGAAATAACAGAAATATGGTTGAAAAAACACGGATTTAAATACCATGGTATGCTAATGGGTAAACCAAGAGGAGGGAATTACCATTGGATAGATAATCACTTGGTGAGAGCTACCCGATATGAAGGTAAATTTACAGATTTAGTAGAAAAAAATGTAACTATTCAAGTATTTGAAAAATAAGATATGAGTGAATTAGTAGTACCAACGATGGCAGAACTCATGGCTAACGGAGAAAAAGCAGAAGTTCTTTTTTGGGTTGGTTGTGCAGGAAGTTTTGATGATAGAGCAAAGAAGATTACAAAGGCATTTGTCAAACTTTTAAATAAAGCAAATGTCAAGTTTGCTGTTCTTGGTACTGAAGAAAGTTGTAGTGGTGATCCTGCAAGACGAGCTGGAAACGAATTTTTATTCCAAATGCAAGCTATGGCAAATATTGAAGTAATGAATGCTTATGAAATTCAAAAAGTTGTTACAGCTTGTCCACATTGCTTCAATACAATAAAAAATGAATATGCTGACTTAGGTGGAAAATATGATGTAGTTCATCATACACAATTACTGAAAGAGTTGTTAGATAATAATAAACTAACTATTGAAGGAGGAAGTTTTGAAGGAAAGAGAATTACTTTTCATGACCCTTGCTATTTAGGTAGAGCTAATAATATTTATGAAGCGCCTAGAGAATTGATTAAGAAACTTGATGCCGAATTGGTTGAAATGAAACGTTGCAAAGCTAAAGGCTTATGTTGTGGTGCTGGAGGTGCTCAGATGTTTAAAGAGCCAGAAAAAGGCAATAAAGACATTAATATTGAGCGTACAGAAGATGCTTTGGAAGTAAAACCCGAATTTATTGCTACAGGTTGTCCATTTTGTAATACAATGATGACTGACGGTATCAAAAATAAAGAGAAAGAAAATGACATTCAAGTTATGGATATTGCTGAAATGATTGCTCAAGCTCAAGACCTTTAAACATGTACGTTCCTTATAACAAAATTAGCTCTGATGCTAGAGTATGGATTTATCAATCTGATAGGACCTTTAGTTCTGCTGAAAAGACAGATTTAGAAAGTCAACTAATCGAATTATGTAATAATTGGAAAACCCACGGCACGGCATTGCATTGTTCATTTCAGATACACGATTGGTTCATTTGCTTGTTTGTAGATGAAAATAAGCAGTCGGCAAGTGGTTGTTCTATAGATAGTTCTGTAGCGGTGATAAAAGCTATCGCTAATAAATACAATATCGACTTTTTTAATAGAATGAATATTGCCTTTTTAGACGGTGAATCAACCAAGGTATTACCTTTAGCTGAGTTTAAAAAAATACTTACTCCGCAAACAATTGTTTATGATAATTTGGTAAGCACCAAAATTGAATATGAAAGTAAGTGGAAAGTGCCATTATCAGAAAGTTGGCTAGCAAGATTTGCTGATTAATCCCAAATATCTTCTTTTTCAATTATACGTTCCGAATAACGCTCATTAAATCCTTTCAGTTTTTTCCATTTTTGTGGTAATTCTTCAATTGGAAAAATGGTCGCATTAGGCTGTTTTTGAAAAGATATCTGATGTATTTCTTTTTTATCCACGTATATATTCATTTGACTACAAATAACCGCATTTATTCCAGAAATTTTATCTTCCTCATCTTTGATGACATAAACGGCTTGTCCATTACCTCTAACATTAATTTTATGTAGTTCATTTCTTTTAAAGATACCCATCATATTTCTTCCTTTAATTTGGTTATATAAATCCAAGCTGTCTTCAGAAATGATAAAAGCATTTTGTAAGAGATTCATTTTATCAATATTATTATTTTTAATTTCTAATATTATATGTTCTGAGCTTAATTGATAATTGTCCGACCAAAGTATTGGGTCGTTAAACATTTGAATAGTTGAATCATTCATATAGTAAAATATTACTCTAGATTTACCTTGTAAATTTTTACTATAAAATTTTACACCAGTGAAAGCTTTGATTTGCTGATGTTGTAAGCTATCTAAAGTGGCAATTATAGTATCTGAATGAAGGAATAAGGTGTCATCATCAAAATCAGCCACTAACAAGGGTTTTATAGAAATTATTGAACTATCTAATTTTTCAAAATATTCAGCTTTATGACCATGGATTGTGAAATTATTGGTTGTATCTTTTATAGTTATATTATTCAATGCTTTGCCATAGCCATTTTTTCTATCATAAAATAAGACATCTCCAGATAGTTTTTGATTATCACTATATAAATAAGCATTACCACTAAATTTAGATATATCGGTAAGTGTATTATACCAACCGTCTTCACAATAAATGAAGTTGCTCTCAGATTTAATGGTTGTAGGCCCATAAAAATAGGCTATCTCTGATTCTGTATTGTAGTGTAGGGTGTCACACTCAATGAGATATTCAGGATTATCTAAAGTAACATCGCTTTTAAAGACTATAGTTTTTGAAGATGAAAGATAATCTCCTTTTCGACTTTTTAAAACATTTTCTTTGTTTGTGATTATTGCTCCTGAATAATATGAAGCGATATTTGTTTTTAAGAAATAATGTAATTCTTCTGTTTTTAATTGCATATCCTTATCCTTCAACACAATATTTTGTCGCACTATTGCTTTGTTGTTAGAACCATTATAATCCAACTTTGCTCCATATAAATGTATACTATCTCCTTTATTTATATGTATATTACTATAAGCTTCAAAACGATTTTCATTAAAGTAATACCAAGCACTATCGCAATTCATTATAGCACCTTCGTGCATGAAAATAACATCACCAACTAGTCTTCGAATATCTGGGTATTTACTTTGATCAAAATAGGTGTAATTAGCATTAATAATCTCTAATTGACTTTTTTCTTGAGCATATATCACATTAATGAATACTATCATTAATAATATATTTCTGAGTAGAATCAAATGATTATCTGTAAATAGTTTGAGTTCTATTTGGACCAACAGAAACCACAACAATTGGTGTTTCTAATTCTTTTTCAAGAAAGTCGATATAATCTATTAATTGTGATGGAGCATCGTCAATAGAAGACAATTGAGTTAAATCTTCTTTCCATGCGGCTAACTCTTTATAAACAGGCTCGATAGAATCTTCACTAGCATCAAATGGTAAATAGTCAATTAATTTTCCATTATATTTATAGTGAGTACAAACTTGAATATTTTTCAAATTACTAAGCACGTCAGCTTTCATCATCATTAACTTAGTAACGCCATTTATTGTAATAGCGTATTTAAGTGCGGGTATATCTATCCAGCCACAACGTCTTTTTCTTCCAGTAGTTGCACCAAATTCATTACCAACCTTTCCAATGAATTCGCCTACTTCATTAAATAATTCAGTTGGAAATGGACCGCTACCAACTCTTGTACAATATGCTTTAAAAATACCAATGACATCTCCAATTTTGTTAGGAGCTATTCCTAAGCCAGTACAAGCCCCTGCTGATATAGTATTAGAAGAGGTAACAAAAGGATAGGAGCCAAAGTCAATATCTAATAAAGTGCCTTGTGCGCCTTCAGCTAAAATCTTTTTACCATTTTTTTGTGCTTTGTGTAAATAATGTTCGCTATCTATGTGGGTAAACGATTTTAATATTTTTATGCCTTCAAACCAATCTTTTTCTAAACTATCTAAGTCAAAATCCATAAAATCATTGTTCAACATTTTACTATGTTTAGCAACAAGATTATCATAACGATTCTTAAATTCAGATGAATTGATATCACCTACTCTTAAACCATTTCTACCTGTTTTATCCATGTAAGTAGGTCCTATTCCTTTTAGAGTTGAGCCTATTTTACTTTTACCTTTCGCTTTTTCCGAGGCAGCGTCTAATATTTTATGAGTAGGTAGAATTAGATGAGCTTTTTTTGAAAGTAATAATTTCTCATGTAAGTCAACATGCATCTTATTAAGAGCATCTACTTCTCTTTTGAAAATAATAGGGTCTATCACCACTCCATTACCCACTATGTTAATGGCATTTTTATGAAATATACCTGACGGGATAGTATGTAACACATGCTTAATACCATCAAATTCAAGAGTGTGACCAGCATTAGGACCACCTTGAAAACGAGCAATAATATCATAGTCTTGAGTTAGCACATCAACAATTTTACCTTTTCCTTCATCGCCCCATTGTAGGCCTAGCAATACATCTACCGACATTTATATATATTTATTATTCAGATTGACAATTTTCGTCTTTACATTCACCGTAGAAATTCAAAGAGTGGTTAATTATTTTAAAGTTAAGTACGTTTTCGACAGTGTCTTTTATGTTTTGAATTCTAGGATCACAAAATTCAATAACTTTGTTACATTTATTACAAATAAGGTGATCGTGTTGGCCGCTTATAAGAGATTTTTCGTATTGAGATTGATTTTTTCCAAATTGATGTTTTCTAACTAATTTGCTTTCAATTAATAACTCAATTGTATTATATAAAGTTGCTCTACTTACTCTATATTTTTTATTTTTCATTTTAATGTATAGAGTTTCTATATCAAAATGACCGTCATGATCATAAATTTCTTGTAAAATAGCAAAACGCTCAGGAGTTTTACGCTGACCGTTTTTCTCAAGATATTGAGTAAAAATTTCTATAACTGATGAAGTCGATTCAATTTTTGACATATTAAATAATGTAAAAAGTAAAAATAACTTTTTTTTTAAAAAAAAAGACTAATTTTCAACACCTTTTAAAGACGTTCTACCGACTCAACACCATCGATACTCTCTAATTTATTAATAAGATTTTCAAGATGGAATTTATTTATTACAATTACAGAAATTCTACCATCAAAAATTCCATTATTTGTTTCAATATTAATTGATGAAATGTTCACATTCATCTCGTTAGAAATGAGTTTAGTTATTTTGTTGACTAAACCAATTTGATCAAAACCATTTATACGTAAAACAGCAGAGTATTCTAAATTTTCAACAGTTGCCCATTTAGCTTTTAAAATTCTGTAAGCATATCTTGATTGTAGCTGAATAGCATTAGGACAATTTACATTATGAACCTTTATCCCCTCGTTTATAGTTGTAAACCCAAATATCTCATCGCCACCTATTGACGAACAGCATTTAGCAATTTTGTAATCAAGGATTTGTTCATCATTACCAAAAAGTATAACAGGTTGACTGTTGGCACGTTTTACTGTTGCACTGCTATCAATATTTTTTTGATCTTTCTTAGAAATTTTACTTTTAAGTAAACCATACCAACCCTGATTTTTGGTGTTTACATAAGAACGAATATGCTTGTTGTTCAGCTTGCCAACACCAAATAGATAGTACATGTCTAAGCTGTTTTTAAGGTTAAAAAACTTTAACATTTCATTTTCGGTCTTATGACTAAAATTAATTTTTATATGCCTTAATTTCCTTGACAATATTGCTTTTCCTTCTTGTCCAATTTTCTTTTTTTCTTCTTTTAAAGCGTTTTTAATTTTTGACTTTGCTCTAGAAGTTTTTACAAAACTCAACCAATCTTCTTTTGGCGATTGTTTGTTTGATGTAATAATTTCTACTTGGTCTCCACTTTTTAGTATGTGAGAAAATGGTACTAGTTTTCCATTGACTTTAGCTCCTAAGCAATGACTACCAACTTCTGTGTGTATTTCATATGCAAAGTCAACTGGTGTGGCATCTTTAGGTAATGTTTTTAAGTCGCCATTTGGAGTGAAAATGAATATCTCTTCAGAGTAAAGATTCATTTTAAAATTGTCCACAAAATCTATGGCATTGGAATCAGGATTTTCTAATAATTCTCTTATTCTGTTAATCCAATTATCAAGATTTGATTCTTTTGACGAAGAATCTTTGTATTTCCAATGTGCAGCAAAGCCTTTTTCAGCAATATCGTCCATTCTTTCAGTTCGGATTTGTACTTCTACCCATTTTCCATTGGGTCCCATTACAGTTGTGTGTAGAGCTTCATATCCATTAGCTTTTGGGGTTGAAATCCAATCTCTCAATCTGTCTGGATTTGGCATATAAAAATCAGTAACAATAGAGTAAACTCTCCAGCAAAAAGCTTTTTCGTCTTCTGGTTTAGCGTTTACGATAATTCGAATAGCAAATTTGTCAAATACTTCTTCAAATTCAACCCCTTGTTTCAACATTTTATTTCGAATAGAAAAAATAGACTTTGGCCTACCTTTAATATTGTATTTGAATTCTTGCTTGTTTAATTCTTCTTTTAAAGGAATTGTAAATTTATTGATGTAACGTACTCTAGATCTTTTGCTTTCAGCTAACTTCTCTGAAATAGCCTTATAAATTTCTGATTTTGTAAATTTTAATCCTAAATCTTCTAACTCAGTTTTAATTGCATAAAGTCCTAATCTATGAGCAAGAGGAGCATACAGATATAATGTTTCAGAGGCAATCTTCAATTGTTTATGTTTGGGCATAGAGCTAAGTGTACGCATATTATGCAATCTATCTGCTAATTTAATAAGGATAACTCTTACATCATCAGATAAGGTTAGAAGCATCTTTCTAAAATTTTCAGCTTGCATAGATACGTTTTGATCATACACATCAGAAATTTTTGTTAATCCGTCTATAATTCTTGCTACCTTAGAATCAAAAATACGTTCAATATCCTCTAAGGTATAATCGGTATCCTCAACAACATCGTGTAATAAAGCACATATAATGGAAGTTGTACCTAAGCCAATGTCTTTAGCAGAAATTCTTGCAACATCAATAGGATGATAAATGTATGGCTCACCAGATTTACGACGCATATCTTTATGAGCCTCAACAGCAATGTTAAATGCTTTACGAATACTTTTTTTGTCTTCCTTATTAGTTTTATCTCTACAATCTCTAAGCAACCCTCTATATCTGTTGAGAATTTCTTTTCTTTCTATGTCAAGATCAATAGACTGCAAAGCGAAAACTATTTAGAGGGTAGTACTTTTGTTCTAACTTCACCAAATCCAATTCTAACATTGTTCTTTAAACTATGTGCTTTCATTATAACTGTATCACCATCATTTATGAATTTACGTTCACTACCATCGGGCATTAACAAAGGCTTTGTACCTTTCCAGGAAAGCTCTAACATTGAGCCATAAGCACTTTCATCATTTCCGGAAATAGTTCCTGAAGCCATCATATCACCAGCATGAATATCACAGCCATTTACGGTATGATGAGCTAATTGCTGATTCATATTCCAATACATATATTTGTAATTAGATTTTGAGACAGTATGTGCTGAAAAGTTATCGGACTCTATTTGAACTTCTAAATTGATATCAATATTTTTATTACCTGTGTATTTTAGATATGGGAGAACTTCAGGCTCTTGTTTTTCGCCTATACATCTAAATGGTTCTAATGCATCTAAAGTAATAATCCAAGGTGAAATGGAAGAGGCAAAGTTTTTAGCCAAAAAAGGACCTAATGGAACATATTCCCATTTCTGAATATCTCTTGCAGACCAATCGTTGAAAATCACCATTCCGAAAATATAATCTTCAGCTTCATCAATTGAAATAGAATCGCCTAAAGGTTTTCCTTCGCCAGTTATGAATGCCATTTCTAATTCAAAATCAAGTAATTTACAAGGTCCGAAAACAGGTGCTTTAGCGTCGATAGGTAATTGTTGACCTTTAGGTCTGTAAATATCTGTTCCAGAAAGTACTATCGAAGATGAACGACCATGGTAACCAACAGGAATATGTTGCCAATTTGGCAACAATGCATTGTCTGGGTCTCTGAACATACAGCCAACATTATAAGCATGTTGCCGAGAAGAATAAAAGTCTGTGTAATCTCCAATTTTTAAAGGCATACACATTTCTACATCTTTTAATTCATACAATGCAGAAGTATATTTATCTATATTTTTCTCATCAGTAAAAATTTCAGAAATTTTATTCCTAACAGAACGCCAATCTGATTTTTTCTTTTTAAGAAAATCATTTAAAAAATTTTTATCAAAATAGTTTTCGGAAAGGACATCATGAAATGCACCTAATTCATAAAGTTTTGATAGGTTAATTATTGTATCGCCTATTCGGCTTACTCCTAACTTACATTTATCAATTAAAGCAATTCCGAAAGGGATATTTTGTATTGGGAAATCACTATTTTGTGTTACGTCTAACCAAGTATTTAAATTTGGATTATTAGCTTCAATCATTGCTTATTTTTTTTTAGCCTAAGCAAAGATATATAAACAATTCAAATCAAATTGTAAGATTTCAAAAAGGTACTAACTATATTTGCACAATGAGGAGCTTAGTAGTTGGTATATGTTTATTTAGTCAAATCAGTTTTGCACAAAAAACTGATAGTACTAGAGCATTCCATATTGCCCTTGGGAGTGAAATAGTTTTGTATTCTATTACTATGTATGCTCTTAACGACTTGTGGTATAAGGACTATCCTAAGAGCAGTTTTCATTGGATAAACGACAATTCTAATTGGTTACAAATGGATAAAGTAGGGCATGCCACAACTGCTTATCAAGTTGGCATGTTAGGAAATGATCTAATGGAGTGGGGTGGTGTAAGCAAAAGAAAAGCATTATGGTATGGTGGTTTATATGGAGCATTTTTTCTAACAACTATTGAAACTTTAGATGGCTTTTCGAAGGAGTGGGGAGCTTCTTGGGGTGATTTAATCGCAAATACAAGTGGAACTTTTGTATTTATTGGTCAAGAGCTTCTTTGGAAAGAACAAAGGATACAAATGAAGTATTCTTTCAATGCTAGTGAATACGCCAAATATAAACCAGATTTATTAGGTTCAAATTTTCTACAACAGTCATTAAAAGATTATAACGGTCAAGTCTACTGGTTATCGTTTAATATTAATTCTTTTAAAAAAACATTATTACCAGATTGGTTAAATATGGCTATTGGATATGGTGCAGATGGTATGTATAATGGCAACTCCGATGAAGAAGGAACGCATAGAGAATTTTACGCTAGTTTAGATATTAATTTGAGAATGATAAAAACTAATAAAAAGTTTTTTGATAAAGCACTAAAAATATTGAGCTTTATTAAAGTACCTATGCCAGCATTTAAGTTATCACAAAACAAACTTAATTTTTACCCCTTATACTATGGACAATAAAATAAGAATTGGTGATAAGATTAAGTTTTTGGACTCTGAAGGAGGTGGCGAGGTCATTTCAATTTTAGAAAATTCTTACATAATATTAACTAATGAAGGTTTTGAAGAAAAACATTCAATAAATGCCATTATTAAAGTTAATCAAGACTTAGAGAAAAGTTTGAAAACTACTTATGTTCCAGATGGTTTTAAAAAGTTAACTAAAAAATTGCAAAAAAATTCTATTTTCAAATCCAAAACACCATTAGTTTGGGAAATAGATATTCATATTGAAAATTTACTTGACAATTTTTGTCACATGAGTAATCATGAAATAGTAAACTATCAATTGGATAAGTGTGAAAATATCATTCATAAAGCATTAAAAGCTAAAGTTCATAAATTGGTAATCATTCACGGAAAAGGCCAAGGCGTATTGAGAAAAGAAGTGCATAATCTATTGTACTCATTTAGGCTTGATTTTAAAGACTCGGATTTTATGAGGTATTCTGGTGGCGCTACAGATGTATTCTTTAGATAAAAAAA
>CEQI01100118.1_pt1 | contig 11456 bp, 11 predicted proteins | sample 531011 | NCBI WGS metagenome assembly CEQI01 (sample SAMEA2621204, study PRJEB7988) | marine metagenome | biome: marine biome (ENVO:00000447); feature: surface water layer (ENVO:00002042); material: "saline water (ENVO:00002010), including plankton (ENVO:xxxxxxxx)" | depth 5 m
CCTTCTCTACATGAACGTCTAAATCCTAACGTTTTATCGAGATTATTTTTAATATGAATAAGACCGTCTAAAACCATAGGACCCGTCTCTTTTTTATTAATCTCAAAATTATCCATTTTAACATTTCCCTTATTATTTCTATAAATACGAAAGGTACTAAAACCTCGTCTAAGAAATGTCATATAAATATTATGTCATATTTTCTTTAAAATTTTTTACTTAATAAATTATATAAATACCCTATTGACGCAAATGCATGTAATCCAATATTTGTTACTCTTGCTGGTTTTGCTATAATATTTGGTTTCAAATAATCTGTTATAATACAAGAACATGAAATATAAGAATGATATGATACGTTTGCTAATGTGATTGTATGTATTATTGGTGTAACATATTTGTTTTTATTATTATAAAAATAAACTGAAAATAATGTAAAAGGAAGTAATGTTTTTGAAGAAGTATGATATAATTTTAATAATGAATTATTTTTTTCAGGCGTTAAAAAAATATTCATTTATACATACTTAAAACTAATATTTTTAAATATGTATATGGTAAAAAATATTTCTCCGCATGTCAACATTTATAAATTTCCAGTAACAGCTGTTTCTTCAATATTAACTCGTTTATCAGGGTTATATTTATCTGGAGCTTTTGTTGCTGGTGGAATTTCACAAATATATGGAAAAGAAAAAATAGAAAAATGTTATAATTCGTTATCTACAAATCAAAAAACGGCTTTTCATTACTCTCTTATTCTTCCTGCCAATTATCATACATTAGGTGGTATACGTCACTTTATTTGGGATAAATATCCACATTTACTTACTAATCCACGTGTTGCTGCCTCATCTTATGCTTTGTTTGGAATGACTTTGGGAACAAGTATATTAGTAGATTATTTTATGTTAAAAACTTAAAAATAAAGTTTTAATAAATATATAATTAAATAATTATATGTTTAGATTGTTGAAGAATCTCAATAAGAGTAAAGCAACTAGATATTTTTCAACTCATAAAGTTACTGAGCATAATTATGATGCTATTGTAATTGGAGCAGGTGGTGCTGGGTTACGTGCAACGATGGGATTGGCCGAAAAAGGTTATAATGTTGCCTGTATTTCAAAATTATTTCCAACAAGATCACATACTGTTGCTGCTCAAGGAGGTATAAATGCTGCATTAGGTAATATTACTGAAGATGATTGGAAGTGGCATTTTTATGATACGGTGAAGGGAAGTGATTGGTTAGGAGATCAAGATGCAATTCAATATATGTGTCGTGAGGCTCCAAAGGTAGTTTTGGAATTGGAAAGATACGGATTGCCTTTTTCCAGAACTGGTGAAGGAAAAATTTATCAACGTGCGTTTGGTGGACAAAGTTTAGATTATGGTAAAGGTGGTCAAGCATATAGAACGGCATGTGCAGCGGATAGAACTGGACATGCGATGTTGCATACTTTGTATGGTAATTCATTACGGTTTGATGCAAACTTTTTTATTGAATATTTTGCTCTTGAACTAATTATGAACGAATCGAATGATACTTGTGTCGGTGCACTTGTTTATAATATACAAGATGGTACTTATCATAAGTTCAACGCCAAAAATACAATAATTGCAACAGGTGGTTATGGAAGATGTTATTTTTCTGCAACAAGTGCTCACACATGTACAGGAGATGGAAATGCGATGTGTTTACGAACAAATATACCGTTACAAGATCCCGAGTTTGTTCAATTTCATCCTACTGGTGTTTATGGTGCAGGTGTATTGTTAACGGAAGGATGTCGCGGAGAGGGTGGTTATTTAATGAATTCAGAAGGAGAAAGATTTATGGAAAGATATGCTCCAAGTGCAAAGGATTTGGCAAGTAGAGATGTAGTAGCTCGAGCGATGACAGTAGAGATTAATCAAGGCCGTGGCGTTGGCGAGAATAAAGATCATATTTTGTTACAACTTTCGCATTTACCAAAAGAAGTATTGGATGAGCGTTTGCCAGGAATTTCAGAAACAGCTATGATTTTTGCGAATGTTGATGTTTCAAAAGATCCGGTTCCTGTTATTCCTACGGTACATTATAATATGGGCGGAGTTCCTACAAATTGGAAAGGACAAGTTATTAGCCCAACAAAAGAAGATGAAAATAATATAGTGAATGGTCTATGGGCAGCTGGCGAAGCTGCAAGCTCTTCTGTACATGGAGCAAATAGATTAGGTGCAAATTCTTTGTTGGATATTGTTGTATTTGGAAAGGCTTGTGCGGAAAATATAAGTGAAATAGATAAACCTGGAGATAGTATTGAGGATGGCAATAATAATAAATTATATTCAGATATTGATTATTATAAAAATATTATGAACAAAAAAGGAGAATTGAGTGTTTCAGATATTCGTTTAGAAATGCAACAAGTAATGCAAAAACACGCAGGTGTATTTCGTAACGACAAGTTGCTACAAGAGGGTGTAGAAAAAATGAATGCAATTTATAAGAAATTTGAACAAGTCAGTATTGACGATAAAAGTGATGTGTTTAATACTGAATTTATCGAATTATTGGAATTGAAAAACTTGTTAGATAATGCTATGGCAACGATCCATAGTGCAAATTTTAGAAAAGAAAGCAGAGGGGCGCATTCACATGATGATTATCCAGAGCGAGATGATGAAAATTGGTTAATTCATACGTTGGCGTATTTGGAAGAAAATAACATTCGTTTAGATACAAGAAATGTTATTAAAGAAGTATTGGATGATGAAGTAACATCGGTTCCACTAGCTAAGCGTGTTTATTAAATAATTTGAGCTAATAATAAAACACCACCTAACATGGAAAGGTTTTTCATAAAATTAATTTGTTCACCTTTCTTCATAGGGTTGTGAATAAAAATAATGGTGCATAATATAAAGAATGCTAAAGCGTAAGCTGCATAACAACCGATGAAATAGAAACTGGGTACAAATATAGATAATAATATTAATAATGGGGAAACGGTTTCAATCAAACCAGCAACAATAGCTACTAAATAATTTAAACTTTTTCCAGCTTTGTCAAAAGGAGAAATAGTACGTAAGAAAGAAGCTGTAGATTTAATTGACTTTAAGTGTTTGATACCACTTACTAGAAAGATGAGTGTAATAAATACAGAAAGCACAGATAAAACAATTTTATCCATTATAAAATATTTGTATATATTTATTTACAAAAAATTGATTTTTTGTATTTGTATTATAAGAAATTAATCAAAAATGACATTAATTCTTAATAAGGTTTTTCAATATACACCATATGATATTATTATAAATATTATTGATTTTAATGACGAAGATAAGTATTATAATAAAGCGGGTCATAAAGAAAAAATGAATGATGTATTTATTGATATTAAGAATATGGCAAGGATTTTTGGGGTAGATATAAATGCATCTTTATTAATACCCCCACAATATGCAAAATCTAACTGGGGTTGGGAACCTGTACCAAGCGAATTGTATAGGTCAGATTCTTGGGTTTTTCATGAAGAATTAGAAGAAGATTAGTTTTAAAAATATAATAATATTGTGAATGGTATCAATATTATTAAGGTTTATAGAATGAAGTAAATGTTGTTTTCCAGTTTCCTAAGATAAAAATTTTTTCATTTTGATTATAAAGTATTTTAATAAATAATTATTATTTACATCTTGTGTATGAATAATAGATTCCATACAATATAGAATTTCATGATCCAAAACTTTGTTTGTTCGAATTAGAAATTCAAAAAAGGATAAAATAATATTTTTTTTATCGTTATTGTACTGAATACTTATGTTATGAATATACGCAAATATTTTGTTTATATTTTCTTCGCTTCGGATGAGTTCATATAAATCATCCAATATTTTTATGTTAATTATATTATTTTGGATTGTATCTATATTTTGATTAAGTTGAATAAAATTAATAATACTTCGTATATCTGAATTATAAATATGTTGAATGTTATTGATTATGGTGTCATCTATTTCAATATTTTCTTTTGAACATATATCTTCTATAAAATTCTGAACTTCTAATTTAGGAAGTTGGTTAAAGCGTATACAGAGAAATTCGTTTTTTAAAGATGTTTCGATTTTGCTTATATAGTTACAGATTAAACAAAATCGGACATCTGTAAAATTGGATTGTAATAGATATTTTAATGCTTGTTGAGCGTTTTTTGTCATATAATCAACTTCATCCAATATAACAAATTTAAGTCCATTCATAAAAAAGTTTCGTGTTCGAACAAAAGAATATATTTGATTGCGTATAATATCAATTCCTCGTTCATCCGAGGCATTCAAATGAATAACAGATCCTTTTACATTATTATTATGATTCTTTTGATATTCATTAATAAGATTTATGATTGTAGTTGTTTTTCCTGTGCCTGGAGGACCATAAAACAAGAGATTAGGAAAATAGTTATTTTTCAATATGTTTTTAAATATTTCTTTATTAGTTGAGTCCAAAACGATATCATCAAACTTTGTTGGTCGGTATTTTTCAACCCACGGTACGTTTTCTTTATTCATATACAGTATTTAGTAAGTATTTTTATGCTATTTAAACGCAAATTATTAAAAAAAAATAATTATATTAATCATATGAAATTAATATTATTTTCATTTCTCCCTGTAATTGCTTGTCTATCTTTATCTAAGTATTTAGGATCTACTTTAATTGCTGCATCAATCGGTTCAGATCCAATAAGTAATTTTCAACATATGTCTCATCATTCTCATCCCAAGAGTATTATAACAAATCAACAGGAATTTACTAGTAGTAAAATTAGTACACAGCGTAACAATATTTACTTATATGGCGATATTACACCTGAAACATGTGAACAGTTAAAAAATCAGCTTACAGAAATGGAGTTTAATGCAAAGCTATTCAAGATAAGCTATAATAGTGATCCTCCACCAATAAACTTACATGTACAAAGCACAGGTGGATCATTAATGAACGCTTTATATATAGTTGATTTAATAGAAAATTTAGATACTAGGGTAAATACATATATTGATGGATATAGTGCAAGTGCAGCTTCTTTAATAAATGTAGTAGGCAATAAGCGATTTATGAGTAAAAATTCATTAGTAATGATACATCAATTATATAGTAATAACCAAGGAAAGTTTCAGGAACTAGATGATGATATGATAAATTTAACTAATCTGATGGAAAAAATTAAAACCATATACTTAAAACATACAAATATTAAAGAAGATGTGCTAGATGAAATGCTTAAACACGATTTATGGTTTGATGCAGAATTAAGTAAAGAATACGGAATTATTGATGAAATCTTATAATTCGACTTTTTCTTCTAGATTTATCAGTCCTGTGGCTTCTAGGTTTTTTGCTTTTTCAAGCACTTCTTTTTCTTGTTTTTCGAGGTATTCGTTCATTTTTATTTGAATAGCTTTGTCTTGTGAGCCCAAAATGCGACAAGCTAAGAGACCAGCATTAGTTGCGTTATGAATAGCGACAGTTGCAACAGGAATTCCTTTTGGCATTTGAACAATTGATAAAAGAGAATCATTTCCCGAAAGAGAAGTTGACTTTACTGGAACACCAATAACAGGTAAACTCGTTAATGAAGCAACCATTCCAGGAAGATGGGCTGCTCCTCCTGCTCCAGCAATAATACACTGTAATCCTCGTTCAATAGCAGTTTCTGCATAAGAATACATTCGTTTTGGAGTGCGATGTGCGGATACAATAGTTAATTCATATGGAATATTAAATTTATCTAATATATTTGCAGCATCTTTCATGCATGGTAAATCACTATCACTTCCCATTATAATTCCAACACGAGGTTCTTCAGGAATAACCACTTTAGGTATAGGCGGTTTGTATTCTGTATTTGCAACTACTTTTCCAATTATTTCACACTTAAATGGGAATTTTGATAAATCAATAGAACTATCTATAACTAAAACAAATCCAATTCCACAATTAAATACTTCCATTAATTCTGTCCTGGAAACACCCTTTTCTATTAAATAATTACACCATTTCGGTAATTGAATATCATATAGTTCAATTTCTGTATCTTTTGGTAAAACTCGTTTCATATTTCCGTGAAAACCTCCGCCTGTAATATGAGACATAGCATTTAATCTATTGTATCCATACATCTCAATAAATTTTAAAACTTCCTTTAAATAACATTTATGAGGTCTTAAAAGTGTTTTAATCATCTCTTTATTGGTATTTTCATCTACAATCTTATTGATGAGAGAAAATCCATTTGTATGAGGACTTATAGAAGGTAAATTTACTAAAATATTTCCCGGTTTTACTGGATTAGGAAAAAAGCGATTATCTTTTTTACCTACTATACAACCAATCAAATCTGTTTTACCTTGATTATATATTAATGGCATTTCTGCAGTTTCTCCACCAAGAATAGGAAAACGACCATTATCTATGCAGCAATCAGTTAATCCTTTAATAAAGTTTTCAAATTCATTTAAATTAAGATTATTAGCACCAAAATAATCAAGAAAAAATAGAGGATAAGCTCCCTGCACTAAGATGTCATTAATTGAATGTCCGACAATATCTTTTCCAAGATTATAAAAGGCATCTTCTTTAAAAAAACGTTTTGCAAGAATTGATTTTGTTCCAACACCATCTATACTGGCGACTAATGTTTCATCTCCAAATTTATATTCTCCTCCAAAAGCACCGATTTGGTTTACGACATTTTGATTATAGGTAGAAAGGATATTCTTTTTAATATTTTGAATGGCTTGGTCTCCATTTTTAATAGAAACACCAGCTTGTTCGTAGCTGGTTAAGAATTTTCGTCCAATATCTTTTCTATAAAACAAATGTCCCTTAATTAATTGAATATCATTATATACTTGTTTATAACAGTCATAAAGATGTTTGCTTTTTGATATGCAACATAAAGTTCTTGATTTTTGAGAATATATGTGGCCATCAACAAATTTTACGTTTCCATAGAAAATGTTGTCAAAATCACAAGAACTATCAAAATAAATGTCGTAATTGCAGTCATAATCAGAGCATTTTGGATAGTTTTCAGGAACAGCATATAAACAAATCATAGCATCTTGAGAAAATACAAGTGGCTCAACAAGATTACCTGAAATGGTTTGTAAACAGACGGAATAAAAGTTGGTTTCTAACAAAGATAATGCAATAATACATTCTGGGTCACCAAATCTGCAATTAAACTCAATAATATATATGCCTTTATTAGTTTTTATATAGCTACCGTATAAAATTCCTCTGTATCCAGTAGATAATTGAAAGGTAGTTTGTTTTAAAGAATTTATTTTTTTAATGACTTCAGTATTAATTGTTTTTGCATTATGTTCATCATCACCTGTTAAGAACGGTAACGTATTATTTGCATCAATTACACATCCCATACCACCTGTATTTGGACCTTCATCATTATCTAATAAACGTTTATTATCTTGCATAGGAGGAAAATGTTGAATATTACCTTTTCCATCTGTAATACTTAAAAAAGAAAATTCTTCTCCAACTAGTTTTTCTTCAATAACAAATATATCATTAGAATTTAACATATAATCAATTTGTGAATATTTATCAGTAAAGTCTATTCCCTGCACGGTAACACCTTTTCCACCACAAAGACCGTCCTTTTTAATAACGATTTCATCAAAGTCATTTAAAATATATGTAATATTTTCACGAGTTTTGTTTATTTGGTTGATTATTTTAAACTTGGGAGAATAAACCTTTAAAAAGGTATCAGAATTCAAGAAGTCTCTACAAAATTGTTTACTTGTTTCTAATTGTGCGTAAATTTGTAAAGGTCCAATACAAGGTATATCTCTATTTTCAAGATAATCAGCGTATTGTTTTTCAAGAGGTGCTTCAGGTCCAATAATGCAAAAACGAATAGTATCTGTAATTTGTGCCAAAGTATCTGTAGCTGTAGACTGCATAGGATATAATTTCAAACAATATGTATGGATGGAAGAATTTTCCTGGGTTGGCACGCATATAATATTTATATCTTCATTTATTTTTGCAGCATCTTCACAAAGTTTTTTAATAATAATTGCTTCTCTTGCACCTGAACCAATAACTAAGATGGAAGTCATTATATATTATCTAAAAATACTTTATATATTAGTTAATAAAAAATTAATAAATTGTAATAAAAATATATTTCATAGTTGATGTAATTTTCAAAATAAGTTTACAAAAATACTTAAATACATGTTAGAATAGTTATATAATGTTTAATAAACAGATTGTTTGGTGTGGTTTGACTGGATATGCAGTCGGTGTTGGATATAGTTTAATGATAGAATCACTAACTAGAAATAAATGGGATACTTACTATAAAAATCATAAATATGGTCTTTTTATGACCCCTTTAAAACCTGGATTACTTAGTTATTTTGTATCTATATCATCAATTATAGGTGCATCTGCTGGTATGTATATAGGATATCGTTTACAATAATTTATTTTATATAAATTTTTCCGAATATTTTTAAGGATTTCCTTAAAAATAGTCTACTAGAATTTTACCTACGCCAATTAATTTTTTGAAAATTTTCATAAGATAGTCTATTTAATTTTTTGTGCTCATAATATTCTTTTTCATATTTCTCATATTTTTTGCTTAATGTTGCCATAGTTGGAGTCGTTTTTTTACTTAAAAATAAGGGTAATTTCAATTTATGAAGTAAGTTATTTACAGGAACTTTTTTCCTTAAAAATGGTAAATAAGCTCCTGTCATTATATATTATAATAACATACATTTTAAATAGTATACAATATACCTATTTATAAAAAGAATTAAAACGTATTACAGCAGATTTTTTGTTACAACATGACTTTATATTGTGTATGTATCTTTTAAAATTTTTAGTATTTTTTAAATATTCTATATGACAGGTTTTACATAAACCAAATATTAGATCCTCACTTTTCAAATATTTAAGATTTATTAATTCTTCTATGTATTCATATTTTAATCCAAGTACATTTACTTTATTTGTAACACCCCTACTTCCTGTTAACGCGGTTTCATTTGCAAAATTTAAAATAGGTTTATATTTCTCATATTCTATAATATTGCTTTTAGTATTATTATTTAGATTTATTCCTGGACAAGAGCTTGAGTGAATGACTGTGTAACCATCATTTATAGCATTACGTGAATTTACTAATTCAAACTCCCAAGGCGTTATATTATTTTTTAATTGTTTCAATAAATATTCTGTTTTCCATAATCCGGGTTGACCATTTATTTTATATTCGTTTTTATGTCGTTCCCATAAGTTAAAATGTTCATTTTGATATATTATTTTAAAGTTATTACGGAAGATTAAATAGTAAATTTGCGATGGATGATGAATTACCAAATGATTATTTACATCGTTAGTATAAATAGTATTGCCTATATTGCATAACCCGTAATGTTTATTGATTTTCATAATTTCTAAAGTTTTTTCTAACATATTTTGATTCAGATAATCAATTGGTAATTCATCATCCATCGCAAATATAATATATTCGTCTGTAATATCTTTTAAATAATTATATATATACTTTGACCATAGATTAACAGATTCTTGGCGATCTGCTAATTTAACGAAAGTTACATTCTCGTATTCAGATAAATTATCAGGTTTGTTAAACCCTAATATGTATATATCAAATAAATTATATGTAAATTTATTCCATAAATAAATTGTTGTATTTAAAATATGATTTGTTTTATCACATGTAGAAAGAAATACCTTCATATAATATTTTAATGTTTATATATTTAAATCGTAAAATATATAAATTATATCATAAAAGTTATAGTATTAACTGTTGTATAAGTTATGCATAGGTTATGTAGAGTATTAATCGAATTATCATTTTTACTCATTATAATATATTTTAAAAATAATGTATATGTTATTTTAAAAATATAAATATATCTCTAGTAAAATAATTAATGAAAGTAGGAATTGTAGTTTATCCCGGCTCTAACTGTGATAGAGATACTTTAAATTATTTTACAGATGCACGTTTTATATGGCATAAAAATGATAAGCTATTAGAAAGTATTGATTTTCTTGTAATTCCAGGAGGGTTTGCATTTGGAGATAGGTACTATGAAAATGCAACAGGAGAATATGTGATATCACCAGGGCAAATGGCTTTGGAGTCACCGGTAACACACATAATAAAAAAAGCTTATGAAGATAAAATTCCAATACTAGGAATATGTAATGGATTTCAAATCTTAACTAAAATGAATTTGTTACCGGGAGAACTAACATTAAATATAGATAAAAAATTCACTTGTAAAAATGTAAAATGTAAATTATCAGAAAATTATAGTAAAGAAAATAAAAAAGAAGAATTATATTTACAAGTTGCTAATTCTTATGGTAATTATCAGGTAACAGATAATGAGTTAGATGAATTAACAACGAATAATCAGATATTTTTGACTTATAATGATGAAAGTTACAATAATGGTTCTCGAGAACAAATCGCAGGAGTGTGTAATAAGGAGCATTTAATTTTTGGAATGATGCCTCATCCAGAGAGAACATCAGATAAAGCAATCAAAAATATGATAAAAAGTATATTAGAATATACAAAAGAGAATTTAAATTATCAAAAGATATTTGAAACACGGATAAGTGAACTGATGGAAAGTGAGCATATATCTTATAAGAGCACACGAAAATATTTGAAAAATTTATATACAGAGGGACATCATGTAGTACAAGGTCCAGGAGAAAATGCAGGCATAATTGATATTGGTAATGGTTATTGTCTTGCTATGAGAATTGAAAGTCATAACCATCCAGTTTTTATTGACCCATATCAAGGAGCTGCAACAGGTGTTGGAGGAATATTGAGAGATATTTTCACTATGGGAGCAAGACCTATTGCTATTTTAGATTTTCTTCGTTTTGGTATTGATGAAAATAGTGAACGATTATTACAAAGCACAATAAAAGGAATATCAGATTATGGAAATTGTTTTGGAGTTGCAAATGTTGGAGGAGAACTATACAGAAGTGAGATGTATAATAAAAATCCATTAGTAAATGTGGGATGCATAGGAATAGTAAAAAAAGAAAATATTGTATATGGTAATGCCTTAGAAGAAAATAGTTATTTTATTTATGTCGGAAGTAAAACTGGAAGTGATGGGATGAATGGAGCTTGTATGGCTTCAAATGAATTTACAAGTGATATAGATATTGAAAGTATGAAAAGTAATATTCAAAAAGGTGATCCATTTTTAGAAAAATTGTTACTAGAAGCATGTAATGAAATTACAAATGATAACATAGTTGAAGGAATGCAAGATATGGGAGCTGGTGGATTATTATGTTCTTCTTTGGAATTAGTGCAACGAGGAAGAGAAAAAACAAAACAGAATTT
>CEQI01000190.1_pt1 | contig 11450 bp, 10 predicted proteins | sample 531011 | NCBI WGS metagenome assembly CEQI01 (sample SAMEA2621204, study PRJEB7988) | marine metagenome | biome: marine biome (ENVO:00000447); feature: surface water layer (ENVO:00002042); material: "saline water (ENVO:00002010), including plankton (ENVO:xxxxxxxx)" | depth 5 m
AGGGGACGAATTGCCATCATTAACGCTTCATATGATGAACGGAGAAACTTGGACCAATAAAGATTTTGAGAACAAGATTGTTGTAATTCAATTTACGGGTTCATGGTGCAGTGTATGTAAAAAAGAAATGCCACACTTGGAAAGAAGAGTTTGGCAAAAATTCAAAAACAAAGATTTTCTTCTTATTGGTATAGATATCAAAGATTCATTAGACCGTGTAATTCCTTTTATTGCAAAAACTGGTGTCACTTACCCAATAGCTTTGGACCCTAAAGCAGAAATTTTCAATGAATTTACACTTAAGGGTGCTGGAGTAACAAGAAATATTGTGATTGATAAGCAGGGTAAGATTGTTTTTTTAACTAGACTATTTGAGGAGAAAGAGTTCAAGTCTATGATAGATAAAATTGATAAACTGCTTAGTTCTTAAGTTTAGCTTTTTCAATTATTATAGTTGCTGCAACTACGGAGACAATACAAGCAAAACTAGCAATTATTCCTCCAATCAATGGCACCATAAAGCAAAGGGCAAATATAGTTCCTATACCTATAGCAAACCATTTATTAGTTCTAACAAATTGGATGCTTTGTTTTAAACTTAGCCTATTTCTTTCGTTGGTATAATCTATAAATGCAAACCCATAGAAATAGGAAGCAACTAAAAAGTTGCCGACAAAAGAAATTAACCAGCCAACTATAGGAATAAAGCTAATTATGAAAAACCCGATGAGGAAAGCAAGTTGAATAAGCATATTTCTTAAAGCAATTAATATTGCTCTTACAATGTCCCTAGTAAGTTGAAGAATGTCGAAGGGATATTTTTTACCAGTTATAATGGATGCTGTTTTTTCAGAAAGTATAGCTAAAATTGGAGATAATACAATCATTGTTGCATATCCTCCAATGTATGAGAAAATAATAAAGAAAACTACTTTGGTTGTTAACCATACTACCCAATAAATAACTGAGTTTAATAAAGAAATCAACCATCCAAATTCTCCTTCAGGATCTGTTAAAAAACTATTAACCCACTCATTAATAGATGTACTTAGTTCGTCTACAAGTCGGAATCCTAGAATAAATAGTACAAGATTTAATACTAAGGGGAAAAAAAAGTAAAACCATAACTTTTTAGTAAAAATAAAACTAAGAGCTTCTGAGTATCCGCTTATTCCATCATTAAAAGTTAATTTCCCGTTTTTCATAATACAAATGTAAACAACACCTAATAATCAACACGTTTATTAATTACATTTATCGGCTTAATTAAGCAATATGTGTGGAATTGTAGGAGTTTTTAATTTTAAAGGTACCAATGATAGTTTAAGAAATCAGGCTTTAGACATGTCTAGAAAAATAAGACATAGAGGCCCTGACTGGAGTGGAATTTATAGTTCAAATAATGTCATTTTAGCACATGAACGGCTTGGTATAGTAGATCCAGCGTCAGGTAAGCAACCCATTTTATCAAAAGATAAAAAAACTATTCTTGCTGCAAATGGAGAAATTTATAATCATAGACTTCTTAGAGAGGAATTAGATTCAAGTTATGAATTTCAAACTGGTTCGGATTGTGAAATTATTTTGGCTCTATATCAAAAGAAAGGAATTGATTTTTTAAATAAACTAAATGGAATTTTTGCCTTTGCATTATATGATGAAAAAAACCAGCAATTTTTAATTGCAAGGGATCACATGGGAATTATTCCACTTTATATGGGATGGGATAAAAATCATGTATTATATATTGCTTCTGAACTAAAAGCACTAGAAGGAATTTGTGAAAAAATACAATTATTTCCACCAGGTCATTACCTCTCGGATAAGAATCAAAATCCTATTAAATGGTATGACCCAAAATGGGTTAGCTATGAAGCGGTTAAAGAAAATAAAACTGATTTAAAGCAATTAAGGGATGCATTATGTAAGGCTGTAAAAAGGCAATTGATGTCTGATGTGCCTTATGGCGTATTGCTTTCTGGTGGTTTAGATTCTTCCATAACATCTGCTGTTGCGAAATTATATGCTGATAAACGAATTGAGTCTGATGATCAAAAGAATGCTTGGTGGCCCACACTTCATTCCTTTGCTGTTGGGCTGGAAGGATCTCCAGATTTAAAAGCGGCAAAAAAAGTGGCTGATTATATAGGTACAGTTCATCATGAAATTATTTTCACCATTCAAGAAGGGCTTGATGCTATCAAAGACGTTATTTATCATTTAGAGACTTATGACGTTACTACCATTCGTGCATCTACTCCAATGTTTTTAATGGCAAGAGTTATTAAATCAATGGGAATAAAGATGGTTTTATCAGGAGAAGGCTCTGATGAGATTTTTGGCGGTTATTTATATTTTCATAAGGCACCTAATGATCAAGAATTCCATGAAGAAACAGTCAGAAAGTTGGATAAACTCCACCAATATGATTGTCTAAGAGCAAACAAGGCATTAGCCTCTTGGGGAATTGAGGGAAGAGTACCTTTTTTAGATAAGGAATTTATGGATGTTGCCATGAACATTAACCCTAAGGATAAAATGATTACTTCTGAAAAAATGGAAAAGTGGTTATTGAGAAAAGCGTTTGAAGATTTATTACCCGAAGAAGTAGCTTGGAGGCAAAAAGAACAATTTTCTGATGGAGTAGGCTATAGCTGGATAGACACACTAAAGGAACTGGTGGAGGATAAAATTTCAGACGACATGATGGCAAAAGCTAAAAAAGAATTTAGTGTTAATCCACCCATGAATAAAGAAGAATATTATTACAGAACTATTTTTAATTCTCATTTTCCTTCTGATACTGCAGCTAAAACAGTTCCTTCTGTTCCTTCTGTAGCATGTAGTAGTCCAACAGCATTAAAATGGGATACCTCTTTTCAAAAAATGAATGACCCTTCTGGAAGAGCAATTAAAACACATCAGGAAAGTTATTGATACTATATTTCACTTGAATTTCTTTTTAATAATTTTATCAAATAAGAATCATTCTCAAGTAAATATGAAGCATTTCATTTTTGGTATTTTTTTACTTACATCAACGTTTTTCTATTCTCAAAATCCAAACATTGATCTAATTCTTGATGATTACCGAAGTTTCTTTCATAAGATGAACGATAATTTCGTTGATGAAATTGATTTAGAAAACTTTATAATCAAAACAAAAAAAAGTACTATTCAACAATTGGATCCTCATAGTCATTTTTATACCAAAGAAGAATCAGATAAACGAAATCAAACATGGAAAGGAATCTCTTATGCAGGGATTGGCGCGATGATAAAACAAACGGATCAAGGAGTTGTAATTGATTATTGTAAAGAAGGTTATGGAGCTGCATTAGCGGGTCTTTTACCAGGCGATATTTTTATAAAAGTGGATAGTGTAGATTGTGCTAACTATAATTTAAATCAGTTGATAAAATTACTTCGAGGTAAGGATGGAACAACATTAAACGTAAATGTTTTAAGAGAAGAAGAGGTTTTAATTAAGACAATCAAAAGAAAAAATATAATATCTAATTCGATCTCTTTTGCTGACACCATTTCAAAAGAAGTTGGCCTTATAAAAGTCAATCAATTTCTAAGAGGATCTGGAGATGATTTCAGAAAAAGTGTACAAGAAGTATTGGATAAAGGAGCTAATAAGTTGGTATTAGATTTTAGAGGAAATATTGGAGGACTGGTTATTGAGGCAGTAAAATCTCTAAGTGCTTTTTTACCAAAAGGAACCGTGGTTTACACACTTAAAAGTAAAGACAAAAAATCTTGTTATGCTGATAGCACAAAAAATGAACCACTATCAACTACTATCCCACTGGTTGTATTGATAGATAATAAGACTGTTTCATCTGGAGAAATTTTCACAGGAGCTTTACAGGATTTAGACCGCGGAGTTTTATTGGGACAAAAAACACATGGAAAAGGATTAGTACAAGGTACACGCTATTTTAAAGACGGATCTAGCTTATATATAACGGCAGCAAGATATCATCTTCCTTCAGGGAGATGTATTCAAAAAAAAGATTACAGAAAAAACTATTCCCAAGAAGAAAAACGATCATCTAAATTAGAATCTAAAATTTTTAAATCTAAAAATGGAAGAACATTTAGCTCAAGTGATGGTATATCACCTGATAAAAAATTAGTAAAACCTTCAAAATCAGACTTAATTAAGGCTATTGAAAAATCAACGTTGATTTTTGATTTTGCTGTTTATTCAAAAAGGAAATATGGAAACGAACTGTTTAGTAAGAATGATGAAATAACTAAAGAGTGGATACAATATGTTCGATCTAATTGTGATCAATTTTATTTAGAGAATGAAAATAAATTTCAAGAATTCATTAAAACAAATCAATGGAGCTCATATAATGCTAAAAAGTTTCAAAAACATTTGATTAGAGAAAAAAAGAGACAGATTTCCAGAGAAAAGAATGAAATAGCTGAAATTTTACTCCAAAAATTAATTTTGTATGATCAATACATGAAAGGTCTTTATAGGTATAATTCAAAGAAAGATCCATGGGTTTTAGAAGCGATTGATGTATTAACCCAAACTAAAAATTATCAAAAAATTTTAGAATAGAGCTAGTTTAATCTTCATGCTTTAGCTTGATTATTTCTTAATCAAAAAGACATATAAAAATCTTTCTTCATAGCTTTATGTATAAGCTAAGATGGAAATGCAAAGAAAAAAAATAGCTATTGCGGGAGCTACAGGGTTTATTGGGAGGTGGTTTATAGATCGCTACAAGGAAAAGTATGACATTATAGCTTTGTCGAGAAAAAATGTATTGGAAAATGATAGTAAAGTTGAATGGAGGGTAGTTGATTTATTTTCTATTTCAAGTAGCATCGATGCACTCAAAGGGGTAGATTATGCTATTTATTTGGTGCATTCTATGCAGCCATCTACTAGGCTTAACCAGGCTAATTTTGAAGATACAGATTTACTTCTTGCAGATAACTTTGCTAGAGCTGCACAAGAATGTAAATTAAAACATATAGTGTACTTGGGAGGTATATTACCTAAAGACAATAAAAATTTATCTAAACATTTAAAGTCAAGATATGAAGTAGAAGGAGTATTAGGCTCTAGAAATACACCACTAACCACCATACGGGCTGGCATTATTATTGGTCCTGGAGGTTCTTCTTTTAACATTGTAAAAAAATTAGTTAAAAACTTACCTGTTATGGCGTGTCCTAAGTGGACACTTTCTAAAAATCAACCAGCCGATTTAGAATTAGCCTTACATTCAATTGATGTTGTTATTGGCAATGAAAATTATTTTGGGAAATTTATTGAAATAGGGGGTAAAGAGGTGGTTACTTATATGGATATTTTGAAAGAAACTGCATTTGAAATGAATAAAAAAAGATGGATTTTCTCAATTCCTTTTTTTTCATTGGGAATGTCTAAATTATGGGTTGGTTTATTTAGTGGATCAAGCACCACTTTTGTTTCTCCATTAATTGAAAGTTTAAAACATGAGATGACACTAAATCCTGATAACGAGCTTAATATTCAAAAAGATATTTCACTCAATAATAGCATAAATAATGCATTAACAAATGAACAATTAATTCCAAAAAATCCTGTTTTCAAATACTTGAAAAAGAAACCAGAAAATACGGTTAGAAGTGTTCAACGAATGGAAAACCCTTCTAGAAAATCGGCACCGTGGGTAGCCAGAAATTATCCTAAATGGCTCAGTTCAAAATTTGGTAAGTTAATTGATGCTGAGGAAAATGGCCCTTTACTAAAGTTCACCTTTTTAGGACTATGTCTTCTACAATTAGAGCATATAAAAAATAGAAGTGATGAAAATCGTCAACTATTTTATATAACGGGTGGCTTTCTTACAAAAAGAAATAATATGGGCTGGTTGGAGTTTAGATCCATTCTTAATGGAGCTTATATCATAACGGCTATTCATGAATTTATCCCAAGACTCCCTTGGTTTATATATCGATTTACCCAAGCTAAGTCACATTATTATGTAATGAAAAAATTCGAAAATTATATTTCAACAATGGATGAATAAGCATAAAGAAAATATAAAATATAAAGTTGATGGATTAATCAAAAATAAAGGTTGGGGTTTAAAAAACAACAAACTCACTAAAATGTATATTTTTAAAAATTATGAAGGAGTCATTCATTTTCTTAATGTGATTTCAGAAAAAATCAATGAGCAAAACCATCATCCATTAATCAGCATTAATTACAATAAATTACATGTTCAATTATTTACTTTTGACAGTAATTCAATAACTAAAAAAGATACAGACTTAGCTGTTTCTATTGATAAATTGTATTTTGATTTTTCCATTTTATGAGGAGACAAGTACTGTTCATATTGTTACTGGTTTCTACCTCCATAAAGTGTCAAAATTCTAACGTAGAAAAAAATAAGATTATGGATGAGAGTCAATTTAATATTTTAAATGAAGAAGAAAAACGTGTTATTCTTGATAAAGGAACAGAATATCCTTTTACAGGAAAATACAATAATCACTATGATCATGGCACTTATCTCTGTAAAAGATGTAATGCGCCACTTTATTTATCTAAAGATAAATTCAAATCCAATTGCGGTTGGCCAAGTTTTGATGATGAAATTCAGGGGGCAGTAAAAAAGGTAATTGACGCAGACGGTAGAAGGACTGAAATTATATGTAATAATTGTAATGGACATCTTGGTCATGTGTTTTATGGGGAGGGATTCACAGAAAAAAACACAAGACATTGTGTAAATTCTATTTCACTAATTTTCGTTTCTAAAGAAAATTAAAATTATTTTCAAGAAGAATTAATTCTTTTTATGGTGTCTGTAAGCATCTTTTATAGAAAAATATTAAAGTTTATTTTATGTTTATTTATTGCGCAAAATACGATTGCACAAGAGGTTAGTTTTTTATTCTTAGGCGATATTATGGGACACGGCCCTCAAATTAAAGCTGCTTGGAATGATTCCTTAAAAAGGTATAACTATGATGAGGTTTTTCATCCAGTTGAGCAACTTATATCATCTGTTGATTTTGCCATTGCAAATTTAGAAGTAACCTTAGCAGGTCCCCCTTACAAAGGATATCCACAATTTAGCTCTCCAGATGATTTAGCTGTAGCTTGCAAGAAAAGCGGAATAGATGTATTGGTAACAGCAAATAACCACTCTTGTGATAGGGGATCTAATGGAATTATTAGAACAGTTAAAGTGCTGGATAGTTTAGGTATTCAACATACAGGAACTTTTAAAAATAGCCAAGAAAGAGATAGTTTAAACTTACTTGTACTTGAAAAAAAAGGAATAAAGGTAGGTTTGCTGAATTACACCTATGGAACAAATGGAATAAAATTCAGTTCTCCCACTTATGTTAACTTATTGGATTCTACATTAATTAAAAAAGATATTGATAAAGCTCATAAACAAAATCTTGATAAATTAATAGTTTTTGTTCATTGGGGAGTAGAGTATAAAGATCTCCCTAATTCATACCAAAAAAAATATAATCAATTTTTAAAAGATCAAGGAGTTGATATGGTAATTGGTGCACATCCACATGTAGTACAACCTATGCTCTATGAAAAACAAAAAGCTAATAAAAAAGAATTTTTAACTGTTTATTCATTGGGAAATTTTGTTTCAAATCAGAGAGATATAAGAAAAGATGGTGGTGCCATGTTTAGATGTAGTTATAAAAAGAACAAAAAAGTCAAATTAAAGGACAAGGAATTCATTCTTACTTGGGTGTATAAGTTTTCTCTAAGTAATAAAATGCACTATCAAGTTTTACCTTGTGCACATAAAAAATATGATCAATCATTTTTCAGTAATAACGAAGATTATAAAAAGATGCAAAATTACATTACTCATGCTAGAGCTTTATTTAAACAAGAAAACACGGGGGTATCTGAGGGGAGGCCAAATCCCAAAATACATATGGACAAACACGAACCTGTAGAAATACATGCTACTGTACCGCCTAGAATCATCAGTAAGATTAATTTTCTTAAAGAAGCTAAAGCAAAAAAACGAAAAAGGTAATTGATGAAAACAATTAAATCGATTGCTTTATACCTTTCTGTTGCTGGATATGTTTATGTAGGTTTTTTACATTTTATTCAACCTGACTTTTTTCTTAAAATAATGCCACCTTACCTGCCTTTTCATTTACCATTAGTTTATGTCAGCGGATTGATAGAAATAATTTTAGGTTTATGCTTGTTGATTAAAAAACTTAGGTTTTATGTGGGTTGGGGTTTGATAATTTTATTGCTTGCCGTTTATCCAGCAAATATTTATTTAGCATTTAATGAGACGCCACAAATTGCATTAGGAATATCTCCATTTATGGCTTCATGGGTAAGATTACCTTTACAATTCGTATTTATCGGCTTAGCATATTGGTTTACAAAACCGTAAATTTCCGATATTTATCTTATGCAAAAATGTTATTCGACTATCTAATATGAAATTCACTGTAATTATTTTATTTTTTATAGCTAGTCTTTCTTTTGCTCAACATCAGGAAGTTAGTTGGGATATTATTTCCACTAGCCCAAAAGATCATTCTATTTTACACCATCCCGAAACAAATATTTTGATTAAAAATCGGGTAAAGTTGAACATAGCTGATCTAAAAGAAAGTTACAGTTTTGAACTTTATGGCTCAAAATCAAGTAATCATAAAATTGATTTCACCATAAGCAATTATCAAACGGCTTTAGTATTACATCCAATCAGAGCATTCGAAAATAATGAAACCGTACAATTAAAAATTATAAATAAATCCTCCAATGAATTGGTGTTAGCATTGTCTTTTAAAACCTCTCCTAAATCCATTAAAAAGCCAATTGATTTTGAGGAAAATACAACAATAGAAAATCACCGTTCCATTGTACCTGATTATACCATTACTGTAAATAATAATCCATGGCATGGAAATTTATTTTTCAAAGTGGGAGGACCACCTCAAAAGCCAGATAACATTGTTGATACTTCTGGTAATTTATTGTATTCCATGTTTAGACCTAAGAAAGGATTTGACTGGAAAGTAAATTTGAATAACAAAATTACTTTTTTTGATAGGCAAATTAAGGCTTGGTTTGTTATGGATGAGTATCATCAAGTATTGGATACAGTTTTTTGTAAAAATGGATTTATTGCAGATAATCATGATTTTATGGCATTACCAAACGGTCACTATATCCTTTTTGCTTATGATGAGCAACCTTACGCCATGGATACAGTTGTAATAGGTGGAGATCCAAATGCTACAGTTGAGGGACTTATTATCCAAGAATTGGATCAAAACCAAAACTTATTATTTCAATGGAGAAGTTGGGATCATTTTCATGTGTTAGACAATATATATATAGATTCTCTAGGTAACCAATTTCCGTTTATACATTGCAATGCCATTGACTTAGATTTTGATGGACATTTTTTAATTTCTTCAAGAAACTTAGATGAAATCACAAAGATTCACCGAACTAACGGTCAAGTTATTTGGCGTTGGGGAGGCTCTCAAAATGAGTTTAATTTCATCAATGATTATCCTTTTACTTATCAACATTGTATAAGAAGCTTAGGTAATAACAGATATATTCTCTATGATAATGGAAATTTTAGTTCGCCATATTTAGGAGGACATAATTTATCAAGGGGAGTAGAGTATTTAATGGATACTTCATTAATGACTGTGGAGAAAAAATGGGAGTTTTATCACCCAGACTCACTGTACGGACCAGCTACTGGAAGTATTCAACGGTTGCCTAATGGAAATACGTTAATTAATTGGGGCTCTCTAAGTTCAATGAATTTAGGAGCTATAGTAACTGAAGTTGACACCAATAATCAAATTGTATTTCAACTAGAATGTATTAATGGGCAAAATATATATCGAGCTCACAAGTTTGATTGGTTTTTTGATGCTTCAATAGTAGGATGTACCCAGTCTATGGCGTGTAATTATGACCCTAACTATATTATTGATGACAGCAGTTGTTATTTTAAGTTGGACTCTGCCTATATAATGTATACGAATAATACTTTATCAGCTCAAGTAAATGGGGGATATCCACCTTATTCTTATTTATGGAATACCAATGAGACTACACAAGACATAACCAATTTAAATCCTGGTATGTATTGGGTTGTTGTCAACGACATGAACTTTTGTTATACTGATACATTGTATTATGATTTATCCTCTACCGGAATTTTAGAATTTAACAATTCTATTCTTCAAAAGAATTTTAAGATTTATAATGCTTTGGGCCAAGAAGTAAAATTCAAGTACAATGAGTTACAATTTTATCAGTTTCTTGATGGTAGAATTAGAAAGAAAATTCTCTACAGATGAAAATGAAGGTGCTTTTATGTTGTTTTTTTTTTCAGTGTGTGTTGTTATACTCCATTGCTCAATCACCATTTTTAGTGGTTTTGGGGACAACACAAGATGGGGGATCTCCTCATTTAGGATGCTCCAAAAAGTGTTGTGAAATGTTATTTTCATCACCAGATCCATCAAGAAAAGTTGTGAGTTTAGGAATAGTCGACCCAGTAGAAAAAAAATATTGGATGCTAGAAGCAACACCCAACTTTACTACACAAGTCAGTTGGTTAAATGAGTTATGTGGATTTCAACATCATGATTTACCTGATGGTATTTTTATAACACATGCACACATTGGGCATTATACAGGCTTGATGTATTTAGGAAGGGAAGTCATGTCATCTAATCAGACTCCGGTTTATGCCATGACAAGAATGAAAGGATTTTTGATTCAAAACGGTCCATGGAGTCAGTTAGTTAATTTAAAGAATATAAATCTTAAGAATATAAATCCAGGAATAGAAACTAAGTTGAGTAATAGTATTTCAATTATCCCATTTAAAGTTCCTCATAGAGATGAGTTTTCAGAAACTGTGGGATATAAAATTATTGGGCCCCAAAAGACTATTTTATTTATACCAGATATTGACAAATGGGGGAAATGGAATAAAAAAATTATAGATGAAATAAATGATGTTGATATGGCTTTTATTGATGGAACATTTTATGATGAAGAAGAAATAAATTACAGGGATATTTCGGAAATTCCGCACCCATTTATTATTGAAACTATGCATCTATTTAAAGACCAAGAACCATTAATAAAGTCAAAAATAAATTTCATTCACCTTAATCATACCAATCCATTATTAGATACAACTTCACAGCAGTATAAGTCAGTAACTGATAATGGTTTTTCTGTAGCTTTCTTTAAACAGAAAGTGAATTTATAGTAACTATTAAGCAGCTTTATAGGTAATATTAATTAACTTGCTTTGTTGGTTTTTATGAGACATGTCCTTTTTATTTCGACTTTTTTATGGTGTTTTCATATTGAATTTGAAGCACAGGTGCCTGCTTATTATCAATCCATAGATTTTACACTT
>CEQI01022159.1_pt1 | contig 11449 bp, 10 predicted proteins | sample 531011 | NCBI WGS metagenome assembly CEQI01 (sample SAMEA2621204, study PRJEB7988) | marine metagenome | biome: marine biome (ENVO:00000447); feature: surface water layer (ENVO:00002042); material: "saline water (ENVO:00002010), including plankton (ENVO:xxxxxxxx)" | depth 5 m
ATATCTACAAAAAGCCCATTGATATTCAAAATCGTTTACAAAATGTTCTGTCATATTTTCACTAATATAGTCTTGCTGTTTTTTGGGTAATAAATAATGCAAGGTCTTGGGTAAAACATAACACAATTGTGTGCTTGCTGAAAACGGTTTATTGTTACTATCATTCGAATCAATAAATTCAATTTGTTGTCGCGGAACACATGAAATCAAATCCTTTAATAAAGGGGGATAATGATAATGATATTTCCATTTCCAATGCGGACAGCTATTTGTATAATATTTGAACACCCACTCCAAACCTTCTAGATAATTTTTGCAAACATCTTTTCTCACACAACCTTCTCCAAACAGACTATTATAATAGCGATTTTGCCAATATTTTTGACTCGGATCAATATACAATTCTGCGCCTCGATATAAAACGGGAACACTTTGTTCTAGAAAATCTTTATCCGATTGTGTATCCATCTGCCAATTACGTTTCCCCCATTTATCACGTGTATGCATTTCACCGGTGAAACGTTCATGTTCATACTTAGCTAGTTCATAAATAAATCGATAAATATTCTTCCAATGTAATGTTTTATTAACAATCAACCCTTCTGACTGATTACGAAAGAGTTTTCCATATGTATCAATCAAAGTATCCATCCCAGTTGTACGTAAATTAAGAGACGGAAAATGTGGTAAAAAATCGTTCCCTAGAAAAAAACAAATAAATATATAGTCATATATCCTGTCATAACCAGCATTTTGTATTTGCATTTCACTAAAAATTCCTTTAGCTAATTCCTGAATATCTAGAAAATGACATTTTTCATCTTCACTACTTTCAATTATTTTATTTCCAAATTCAGGGGTTTCTCTAAAAATAAAGAGATCATCAAAATAATGATAATGAAAGAGTGAAAGCATAATCAAATCAGAATCTAAACCATAAACCGCACCGCGTTTATTTTTCATAATATCTCCATGATCACGAATATATTGGAATAATTTATGTTCACCCTCTCCTGGTTCTAATGTGCTTGAAACAATAATTTCTTGCACATGAAAATGATTTTCAAGACCCTTAAAAGATTTGGTTATTTTCTGTGATAATTTTTTCATAAATAATGTTCCTGGTGTAATATTGGATGTTGTCCATTTAGTAGTATTTTTCGGTTGATTTTTATAACGACGAATACGTTGTTGTTCCATTTTTGCGAAAGGTGCAACCCCATCAAAAGCGATATAAACCAATTCAGTTGGCTTAATAAAATGAATGTATTCACCTATTATTTGAACAACCATTTCAATAATTTTCTTTTCTAATTTTTCATGATGTCCTTCTTCAAACAAATCGCCTTCTTCACTTTCTAGTTTTCGAACTGCATCATATATGATAGAATTACAATCCATAAACAAAAAAGAAAAAGGTTTACCAGAAATATAAGAATAATTTCGTATAATATGAGCATAATTTTTAATAATATACGAAAAATAGCTAGGAATGCCCATAAACTATAAAACTTATACATTTATATTTAAGTTGTTTACCAAAAAAATAAATGTATAGTATTAAAATATATAGCTTTACTATAAACAATGAAAACAAATAATAGTCAAAATTATATTATAAAAAATGATATCGACAATTCTGACGATAAAGATAAGAAATTGTTTATAGTAAAAAAGGGGAAGGAGGCAGAAACGATGATATTAGAAACATTTTTATTTTTGGAGCAAACTCGTAGTTACGAACTCTTTAGTAATCATTCCATTACACAATGCACAGATACATTGCATACACTCCACGAAAAAATACAAATCATTCTAATTAATCTAGAAAAGGAGGGAAATATTGAAAAATCGTTAGATGATATGCAATACATATACGATAAATTGGTTTCTATATTTACTACTTACGGGACATTACATATTTCCAAAATATTATTAGTATTATTTGGATCAAAATATAATAAATTTCAAAAGGAAGAACCAATTGAATTGGAAAGAGAAAAGTTGAAATTAATTGAAGAATATATTATACCCTATGGCTTTAAACAGTTAAATTGGTGTGCTCCACACAAAGACATAGGTTTTAAAAACAAAATAACAGATCAAATCATTAAAACCGAGGAACAAGTACAATTAGAATGTTTATTGCCAAATGGTTCATACACATCGTTGTTTCAAAACGTATATGGTCTACGAATCATTTTTCGCCACGATAGTCAAAAAAAGATGATTGCTTTAAATGGACTTATTAAGAACATTCCCTTACAATTTATTAAAAAGAATGAATATGTTAATTTTCGCGTCCAAGGAATCATTGATCAATATGAAAATGAAAAGGAAAGTATATTGTCGAAAGAAGTGTTTGAAAGATGGGTGGATGGACTTACTTTAAAGGATATATTAGTATACAGTGATGCTGATTTGTTAAAATTACAAAATAGCATTATGAACGATGTCAAATATATCAAAGTCAATTCAGTAGAAAGGATTATTAAACACTTTTTCGACATGGACCTCATATCTCGGCGTAAAATGCTCATGCATTTGATTCTATTTAATCATGAAAATGAAATTCAGTATGTTGCATATATGTTGTATGATCTCATTGGTTCCCAAGACAGTGCTGACGCAAGTGATAGTCAAGAACAGAAGAAATTATACGAAAGCTTGCCTTGGAAATTAAAACAATTTTTCAAAGAAACAATGATCAATACCATTGAATTTACACAAGAAGCATTATCATCCGGACAAGATAATCAGGCCACATTGGAACAAAAAGTCCTGCTTTTACGTGGAAACGATAAAATAAGAGAAAAAGCTCTAACAAAGTTAAAAGAAATCAAGGGTAAATCAGATGACCAAGCAACGAAATCGAAACAATATTTAGAAGGATTACTTAAAATACCATTTGGTAATTATAGAAAGGAACCTATTTTGAACAAATTGGACGAATTGAATGAAACATTTGAAACTGTAAAACACATTATCAACGTAACAGAAAAAGAAAAATATACGTTATTTGAAATATCAACTTACAACAATGAAGCAAAAGAATATGTGGAAAATAAATTTAACAAAGAGCTCTTGGAAAAACTCGAAAATATGAAAAAGAAAGATTTAGAAGTTCAACTGAAAAAGTTTAGCAATGAAGATTACAAGACTAAAGCAAAATCACTTTCCATTATTAAGAAAGCATTGAAAGAAAAACCCCAAAATGAATTACTTGATTTTTATAAAACGTTAGGTGAAAAAAGCATGTTATTGCCTTTGTATAACAATTCACTAACACTTACAAATAATATTATATCACTCGAAAACGACATGAAACAAGTCAGTAATTATTTGGACGATTCTATTTATGGACACGAGGATCCTAAAAATCAAATTCTCAAAATTGTAGGACAATGGATCAGTGGAGAACAAAAAGGATATTGTTTTGGCTTTGAAGGTTCCCCGGGTGTAGGTAAAACTTCTCTTGCTAAACGCGGATTATCAAATTGTTTACGTGATGAAAACGATGTGCCAAGACCCTTTTCGTTCATTGCTCTTGGAGGTTCATGTAACGGATCTACTTTAGAGGGACATAATTACACGTATGTTAATTCTACATGGGGTAAAATTGTAGATATATTGATGGAATCAAAATGCATGAATCCAATTATATACATCGATGAATTGGATAAAGTAAGTCGTACGGAGCAAGGTCGTGAAATTATTGGTATATTGACACATCTTATTGATACTACTCAAAACGATGAATTCCAAGACCGTTATTTTTCAGGTGTTCCGGTTGATCTTTCCAAAGTTTTATTCATTTTTTCATATAACGATCCTGCTTTAATTGACAGAATTTTATTAGATCGTATTCATAGGATCAAATTCGATAATTTGTCTTGGAAAGACAAACTGGTAATTGTTCATAAGTTTATGATGCCTGAATTAAACGAAAAAATGGGTTTTGAAAACACAGTTACTTTAAGTGAGGAAGTTATCAAACACATTATTGACACCTATACTATGGAACCAGGTGTTCGAAAATTAAAAGAAATATTGTTTGATCTTTTTGGTGAGATTAATTTAATGTTGCTGCATTATCAAAAATCCGAAGAAGAAATCGAACTTCCACTTGAAGTGAAAATCGAAGATTTAGGAACAAAATACTTAAAAAAATATCGAAAAATACATGAAACCAAGATACATAAAGAGCCAAGTGTCGGTACAATAAACGGTATGTGGGCAAATGCTCTTGGAAAAGGCGGTATTATACCGATTGAAGCTCGTATATTCCCTTCCCATACATTCCTGGATTTAAAGCTAACAGGTATGCAAGGTGATGTTATGAAAGAAAGTATGAATGTTGCAAAAACATTGGCTTGGTCATTAATAGAGAAAAAACAGCAAAAGAAATGGATCAAGGAATTCGAATCGACTAAAAACCAAGGTCTTCATGTCCATTGTCCTGAAGGAGCTGTTCCAAAAGACGGGCCTTCTGCTGGTGGTGCAATCACATTAGCATTATACAGTCTTTTGAGTGAAAAGAAAATACATAACGAACTTTCAATGACAGGTGAAATCAATTTGCAAGGAAGAATAACTGCAATTGGAGGACTTGAATCAAAGATTTTAGGAAGTATTCGTGCGGGAGTAAATACAGTATTATATCCAGTAGAAAACCAAGAGGATTTTGATGAATTTCACTCAAAATATAACGATGTTATGGATTTAACGAAATATAAATTTCATCCCGTTAATAATATTCAGGAAGCAATAAAATTAGCCATCATTAAATAATCATTGCTCGTATTTTTCTAATGGTATATTATTAGAATAATGCAATTGAATATAGTGAGTATATTTTATTTATTTTTCCGTTTAGCACCATTTATTATTGTTTCTTATTTTTCCTTGCAATCCATATTTAACCAGGACATGAAGGGACTTGTATTCTTAATTGGTCTATTGATTACAACGTTTTTAACGATTTTTATTGGTAATGTTTTGCCAAAAGGAAACAATGAAAATATGGTTCAAACAGATTACGCAAAAGCTATATGTAATCAACTTGTTTTAGGTTCAAATAGTCCCATTTCTACATTACCATTGTCTCAAACGGTTTACGGATTTACATTGGCATATTTAACGTATTTTATTTCTACGAACAATTTGGCTTCTCAAAACATCCCTACATTTATTATTTTCCCAATTTTGATTGTAGGTGATATCTTTTGGAGCAGTTCGAATGGTTGTTCGACAAATATTTTATTAATCACAGCATTAATTATTGCAGGTATATTAGGAACACTTTGGGCAATCATTATTGAAGGAACAAATATGCCTGGATTAGCATACTTTAGTGGTATTAGCAACAAGGAAGTATGTAATCGCCCGACGAAAAGTTTATACAGGTGTCGTGCAGTAAATAGTAAGAAAAGTGCCGTTTAAATAATATGATGTTTCGAATGTCATATTATTAGTTTGTTTTACGTCTTGTTGTTCTCTTTTTTTTTCGTTTATTTTTTGTTAGTTTACCTCCTGATGCGATTAGAGGTGAAATTGGAGATAAATTTGGAGGTAAAGATGAAAACTTGTCATTATTTTCTATAAAAAATTTCATAATATCATACACTTTCAAGGAATCAGATATGAATGGTACTTGAGCAAAAACATTTGCTATTTTAAAAACAGCTATTATTAACTTTTGATCTATAGAGCGTTGTTTGTAGTTAGTTATCAAGGATAACGATGGTCCAATAAGTTTAACTATATTTTTGTTGATGAATTCAAATTCATTTAGAATTCTCTTTCCTGCAGGTGAAAAAAGCATTGTTCTGATAATTTCTGGATTAGATGTACCTTGCGTAATTTTATATGCGCTATCAAAAGAATTTGTAGCCACTTGAGCACCAGTTAACGCATCACTAATACTAAATGACTTTCGTCTATTTGGATTATTTGGTTTAATTGATTCTATATTTACTAATAAATGACCAATAATTATTATAAAAACAATGTTGAAAACTATATTTCCTCCAGAGCCCCCATCTTGTGGTTCATCTTCAATAGTAGTATAATCACCTTCACCATTAAATATCATAATCTCTTCTGCAAATGCAATGATGATATTTATAGACGGTATCAATAATTCACAAAAATCTTTACCTAATTGTAAAGTCAATTCTTCTGATAAAGAACAATCTTCAAAAAACATTATTTATATTATTAAGATAAAATATACTAAACTATTCTATTATTGAACACCTTTCTAATAATTGACTTCCTGTTTCTGGTTGAATGATATGCAAAGCAAGCATATGTATAATACAAGCGCGTAAATATTGTAATTGTATCTTAGAATTAGGTTCATTTACAATATATTTTTCATTATAAATTGTTTTTTTGTTTGCATATTCATTCAAAATAAAAACCGCAATATTTATCATAGATATTCGATAATATATTCCACTACAATCATAAAAAAATGCGCGAATAAATGCCCATATAAATGTACTATAAACCATCGTTTTATCAAACCTTCTTATTAGTCCACCACTTTTTAAATAAGTCCAGTGCAAATTACTAGCAAAATACAAAAGAGCTACAATAATACTCAATATATATTCTTGTTTTCTATAACTAACAATACTTAACCTTAATAAAAATAAATTGGTCAAATAAGCAAATCGACTATAATTGACTGGAATCACTGGATTTTGAAGAACCATATTATAAATAAATAGCATTTTTTATTTATATTGTTAAAAAATTGAATGAATTTATATATTGTATTTTGGTCAAAAAAAACATTAACATGGACCTAACCTTATTCAATAAACTCCCTTGCGATGTCAAACACATTGTTAAAGAAATGTGTACAGAAGAAATATATTATATTGACGAAGTAAGAAAAAATTCCTTTGACGATATTCACAAGTTACTTAATATTATAATTACTGACAATGATTACGGGAAAAGTTGTATTGATCATCAATATAACTTACTAAAAATGTTTCAACATATTGTTAAGGATCTAGGTTATTTTGACAAAGAAAGAAATAATACAGAAACAAAGGGATTGGATGGTTATGGCAATATTATTACCTTACAATGGAAAAACAGATTTGATGAAAAATATTGGTTTGTAAATGACTATTATGTTAATGATAATGGAGATTGGATTTATAATCGAAACGGACGACCTAATCAATATCATATTGATTGCATAAGACTGAGGCAAGATTTTATAAATACACTCAACGTATTTGATATATGGTTTCAGAATAATTATCACGGAACGAATATTATGCATGCAACATTATTAAATAAAATTAACAAAATATATAAATACATATTTATGCATAATGAAATTTATAATTGAAAATGAACCATATTCCCCTTAAGCCAAATTTCTATATTTTTTGCAGTATCTTTTCGATGCAAATTATCAGTAATCAATCTAATTGAATAATGCCTTTTTTTATAATGATAAAGAAAGTCATTTATCACTTTTATAAAATCAGCTTTTTCATATTGACTTAATCCTGTTAATGGGAAAAATGAATACCTTTTTTTTTCATTTACATAGTTATGAAATTCCCATAACAAACGTTTCAATCCCATTTTAGTGGTTATGGTTTGAAAATTAATTTTCTTTAAATAAGCTGAAGCGTCTCTTGAACAATCTGGGCACGGTAAATTACTACAAAGTTGAATAATTAGATTTATCATAGGTCCACGTAGTTGTGAAAAAGAATCTTCATTTACTTTTTCAGCAAAACAATGTAAAAAGTACCAAGTTGGTTCTCCCCATAACATCGTTTTGGTTTTAGGTGCTGGGGTTTCTATTCGTTGAATTTTTTGCTCGGTTGTAATACTTCTGGGAGTAACATACATATTCATAGACATAGAAGCTGGTCGTTGATTTTTCATTTTATTTGTGTCAAAATTATTTGAATTTCCATAAGTTCTAACATGTTTAAAAATCATAACTATATATACTTATTATCTAAAAAAGAAAAAGATATAAATATTAATACACACTAATATTTAGATGAATAAAGAACAAATAATTGAGCAAATTAAAAAATGGATTCAATATGATAATGAGATCAAAACCCTACAAGATGAAATTAAAACACGAAAAAAAGCAAAAGAAGAAGTAAATCAAAATTTAATTGGTTTTATGAAACAACAAGATATTGATTCATTTAATATTAAAAATGGCTCTCTTGAATTCAAAACAACTACTACAAAAAAAGCGATTTCCAAAAAAATGCTTCAAGAACTGCTAAACAAATATTTTCAAGGAGATACAGAAAAAAGCAACGAGCTTCATCAATATATTCATGAAAATAGGGATTTAAATGTAAAAGAGAACATTGTTCGTAAAATAGACAAAACATAATTATACTAGTCCCAGTTCGGGAATAGTATAGTGATCACTATTGTTTTTTTCCCATTTCGCTATAATTCGTGGGTTTTCAATTTGTTTCATAATGTCTTCAGTATTGTATACATTGTAATATTTATCTAAATAATAAACAATACCTTTGATTTCCTCTGCAAATACCTGTACACTTTGATTATGTTGGACATCACTATCATCATTTTGAATTGTCCCATGAGGAGTTCCCTTTGAATGTGTTCCGCAAAATTCACATTCATCTTTTCTACGTCGAGTGCATTGCTCTCCATTTGCGCGTTTTGCAATACATCGATTTATTTCAGGAATGGAATTTTTCACTCGCTTACGTTTTTCAAAATCTTCTTTTGTCAATCCCAATTTAGGATATTCAAATACATATTGAACTAAATCTGAAACTTGTTCACGTGTTTCAAATTTCGTGCTTAATATTCTACTATGCAAATCATTTTTGAATGTTTGCATATACTCATTCACCTTACTATTCAATCGTTTTTCCATCTTGTTTACTTAAAACAAACTATTTATAACGACTCTATCAATTTTATACAAATGTACTAAAGAAAAAACATAAAGAATGTTGTATTTATTAATTTATTGTAACATACGACATGTGTGGTATATTTGGGCTACTTAATAACAATGCGAACGTTGATGTTCAACATATTATTAAATCTTTTGAAAAAGGAAGTCATCGAGGACCCGAATTTTCCATTTATAAAAAAGTCATGGTGAAAACTGATTTTGGTTTTCATAGACTTGCCATTAACGGTTTGGATGAAATATCACATCAGCCCATTATATTAGGTGATATTGTTCTCATTTGTAATGGCGAAATTTATAATTACAAGGAATTATACAAGATGATGAACATAACTCCTAAAACGAATTCTGATTGCGAAGTCATTATTCATTTATTCAAGAAATACGGAATAAAACAGACTCTTCAAATGATAGATGGCGTATTTGCTTTTTGTTTATTAGATATGAGATTGGATACTATTTCTAGTAATATATATTTTGCACGTGATCCGTATGGGGTAAGACCTTTGTACATTATGCATAGTGAAAAGAGTGATTCAAAAACACTACCCGACACCTGTGTAGCCAGTGAATTGAAAATGTTGACCGATATTTATAAATCAAAATATCAGTTGTGTGATGGCGATTATTTTATTGAACAATTTCGACCGGGAACATACACACATTATACTATGATCCATAAGGTATGTGCAAACTGGGAAATTGTTGAAAATTACATACCTTATCATGAAAGTGGATTTACATCGTGTTCTTTATTGAATGATTCTATATCAGTGGATTCTGTTTACAAAAACATTCAACATTATTTAATAAATGCAGTAGAAAAACGATGTTTTACAACGGATCGTCCAATTGCTTGTCTTCTTTCTGGTGGATTAGACAGCAGTTTAATTACATCACTTGTAAATGAATATTGCAAAAAAAATAACATGAAAAACCTTGAAACATATAGCATCGGTATTGAAGGATCGGATGACTTGAAATACGCGAAAGTTGTAGCAGATTATTTGGGGACAAAACACACTGAAATCGTATTACAAGAAAAAGATTTTCTCGATTGTATACCCGATGTAATATACGACATTGAGAGTTACGACACAACAACCGTTCGAGCTAGTATTGGTAATTGGTTGATCGGAAAATACATTTCACAAAACAGCGACGCAAAAGTTATTTTTAATGGTGACGGTTCAGACGAGCTTACAGGTGGATACTTGTATGTTGGTTGTGCCGACGATGAAATTGAATATGATAAAGAATGTAGAAGATTGCTAAAGGATATTCATTCGTTCGATGTATTGCGTTCGGACAAATGTATTTCATCACACGGACTTGAACCAAGAACACCGTTTTTAGATAGAGAATGGGTGCAATTTTATTTGTCCATTCCTTTTCATATTCGCTGTAAACTTCGTTCAAAAGAATCCAGTTATACTGAAAAAGAGTTATTGCGCAATGCCTTTCATATTGATCATTTTAAAAACATAGAAGGAAAACAACTTCTTCCAACCGAAATTTTATATAGGCAAAAAGAGGCGTTTAGTGATGGGGTTTCAAAACAAACACGATCCTTATACGAAATTACACAAGAATATGCTAACAATTATATAAATACTCATATTATCAAGGAAATTAGTGACTTTTTACCAAATTCAGAAGATAATATTCCTTATATTGTTCGTATGCATCCTGCATTTAGTTTTTTAAACAATCATTTGTTACCGGACACTGCTGAAAAATTATATTATCGTTTTTTGTTTGAAAAATATTATAGTGGATTAGGAAAAATCATTCCGTATTTTTGGATGCCGAAATATGTAGAAACAAATGACGCAAGTGCAAGAACGCTCAAAATATATAAATAGTAAAACAAAATTGAAAAACAAAACTCATTTTGGGCATATTAATATAAAAATGACTTCCTTTTACGCAAAACGACAATTTCTAGATATGTTATCTTCTGGTAGTGATCCTATTTATAAGGATTATTATAATAAAAAAGTAATTTTATATAAAACTGAATTAATACCTTCTTCAAACAATAGTGATGACTATCATATAAGAAATAAAAAATACAATGGAGAATTACTGTGTATTTCAAATAAAAACATAGACGGTGAAGTTTCCATTAAAATAATCGATCCTATTCCTTCAAATCCTTATCATGTAACTGTCATTTCTGGACCGATTCATTATTTCAACATATTGTACGATAGAAGTGAAGAAACAAACTATTTATTTAAAATGGTTATATCAAAAAAAATGAAAAACGTATTGTATAGTGACGTATTATATTATATTTACTTGTTTTTGAAAAACGATTTTATAAAAATCCAATTGTAATGATTGGATTTATTTTCTCCATTCAACAGGTATTTCCTTTGTTCCGCCATTGTATTTTAAGGCATGACCCTCTTGTATCATCCATTCATTCATATTTCTACCTTTATACATAACATTTGCCAAAACACGTCCATATTTTTCCAT
>CEQI01023550.1_pt1 | contig 11409 bp, 12 predicted proteins | sample 531011 | NCBI WGS metagenome assembly CEQI01 (sample SAMEA2621204, study PRJEB7988) | marine metagenome | biome: marine biome (ENVO:00000447); feature: surface water layer (ENVO:00002042); material: "saline water (ENVO:00002010), including plankton (ENVO:xxxxxxxx)" | depth 5 m
GGTTGGAAAACTGAAGTTGTGGATGTAGCAGAGGGAACATCTGGAGGATATAAAGAAATCATCTTCAATGTAAAAGGAGAAGATGTTTATGGTACGCTAAAATTTGAATCTGGTGTTCATCGTGTACAAAGAGTTCCTCAGACTGAAACACAAGGTAGAGTACATACTTCTGCGGCATCGGTTGTGGTTATGCCAGAGGCAGAAGAGTTTGATGTTGAGATTAAAGATAGTGATATCAGAAAAGATACTTATTGTTCTTCAGGACCTGGAGGTCAGTCCGTTAATACAACTTATTCGGCTGTTAGATTAACTCATATTCCTACTGGTGTGGTTGCTCAATGTCAAGACCAAAAATCGCAACACAAAAATTACGATAAGGCACTCAAAGTATTACGTTCACGTATTTATGAAATAGAATTGCAAAAACGATTGGAGCAACTTTCAGGACAACGTAAATCAATGGTTGTTACTGGAGACAGGTCGGCAAAAATAAGAACCTATAATTATCCACAAGGACGGGTTACGGACCATCGGATTAGTCTTACTCAGTATAATCTTTCTAATGTTATGGATGGTGAAATTGATAAATTCATTGAAGAACTGCAGTTAGCAGAAAATGCAGAAAGACTAAAAGAAGGAACCACTAACGACAACTGAAAATGACTAGAGAAGATTTATTTGAGCAAATACAAAAGAAACAATCATTTCTATGCATAGGTTTAGACACTGATTTGCAAAAAATCCCATCTCATCTTCTTAATTCAGATGATCCAATCTTTGAGTTTAATAAGCAAATAATAGATGCTACTCATGATTTATGTGTTGCCTATAAGCCTAATATAGCTTTTTATGAAAGTATGGGGTCAAGTGGTTGGAATAGCTTAAAAAAGACGCTAGAATATATTCCTAAAGAGATTTTTACAATTGCTGATGCCAAACGAGGGGATATTGGAAATACTTCAAAAATGTACGCCAAAACCTTTTTTGAAACTTATAATTTTGATTCAGTTACTGTTGCACCATATATGGGGTCAGACTCTGTTAAGCCTTTTTTGGACTTTGATGGAAAGTGGGCTATTGTCTTAGCATTAACGTCAAATCAAGGGGGCTTAGACTTTCAATTCCTTAAAGATGAAGATAACGATATGTTATATCAAAAGGTGCTTAAAAAAGTTCAAACTTATGGACAGAACATCATGTTTGTAGTTGGAGCTACTAGAGCAGAAGCCTTGAAAGAAATACGTAAGATAGCACCTGACAACTATCTTTTGGTCCCTGGTGTAGGCGCCCAAGGAGGAAGTCTAGAAAAGGTTGCCGAATTTGGAATGAATTCACAATGTGGTTTATTGGTTAACTCTTCAAGAGGTATTATTTACGCTAGTTCTTCTGAAGACTTTGCTAATAAAGCTAGAAAAAAAGCTCTAGAGATAAGAAATATGATGAGCAGTATACTTAAAAAAGCATTACTTGTTTAATAATTTTCACACAATTTTTATAGTTGATAAATAATGACTAAATATCTAATCATTCTTATAATAATTGTGTTTCCCCTTAATTTATTAGGTCAAAATAAATTTACTGTAAGTGGATTTGTAAATGATAATGAAAATGGAGAATCTTTGATAGGTGTAAATGTAATAGTAAAAGAAAATCTTATTGGAACTGTATCAAATACATATGGTTTTTATAGTCTTACTTTACCAGAAGGAACTCATGAAATTTCGTATACGTACATAGGTTTTGAAATTTTTAAAAAAACAATCAATCTAAACAAAAATATATTATTAAATGTTGATTTAATATCTTCTGCTACGGAAATTAGTGAAGTAACTATTGTTGCTGAAGAAACTTTTGTTGAGCGAGCACAAACAAGCGTAGTAGAAGTTCCTGTCCAGCAAATTAAAAATATTCCAGCATTATTGGGTGAGGTAGATGTGTTGAAGGCTATCCAATTGTTACCTGGAGTGCAATCTGGAGGTGAGGGTACAAGTGGATTTTATGTCAGAGGTGGAGGTCCTGATCAAAATTTAATTCTACTTGATGGAGTCCCTGTTTATAATGCATCACATTTGTTTGGGTTTTTTTCTGTATTCAATGCAGATGCTATTAAAAATGTTAGGTTAACTAAAGGGGGCTACCCAGCTCGTTTTGGTGGTCGTTTGTCGTCAGTTCTTGAAATAGATATGAAAGAAGGTAATAGAAAGAAAATCGAAGGCGAAGGCAGCTTAGGAATAATTTCTTCAAAACTGACGTTACAGGGGCCAATAATAAAAGACAAATCATCATTTATTATTTCGGGAAGAAGAACTTACATAGATATTTTAGCACAACCATTTATAAGAAAAGCCAATGAAGGTAATCCTGCCGGATATTATTTTTATGATTTAAATACTAAATTAAATTATAAATTTTCTGAAAAAGATAGAATTTATTTAAGTGCATACTTAGGAGAAGATAGATTTTATTTGTCAGAAAGTGAAAACGAAAATTTTTTAGATCAAAACTTAAATTATGAATCTACTTATGAGAATGATTTCGGATTAGACTGGGGTAACATAACATCTTCATTGAGATGGAATCATCTTTTTTCAAATAAACTATTTGCTAATACAACATTAACCTACAGTAAATATCAATTTAACACATTGTATGATAGCAGGAGTTCAAGTTCTTCTTTCTATGATTTTATTGCTGACACTACGCATTTTAATTATTTTTCTGGTGTCAATGATTTTGGAGTAAAAGTTGATTTTGATTATTTACCTAATCCAAATCATTATGTTAAATTTGGTTTAAATTACGTTCGTCATAGATTTTTTCCTGGTTCATTAGATTTGTATTTAAGCACATTTGAAAGAGATTCTCTTGGAATAGAAAATTTACAAGTACCTATTGATACTACTTTCAATTTTTCTAAATCATTAGAAAGTAATGACGCCTTTTTTTATATTGAAGATGATATTAAAATTAATGATCAATTGAAGGTAAATGCAGGAATTCATGTTGGTTATTTTAATACAAATAATAAATCATACTATTCACTTCAACCTAGATTTTCATCTCGTTTTTTAATTAATAAAGATTGGTCAGTTAAAGCTTCTTATGCTGAAATGCAACAAAATATACATTTACTAACAAGTAGTGGAGTAGGATTGCCAACAGATATTTGGGTGCCCAGTACTGACACTATTCCACCTCAGTATTCTAAACAACTAGCTTTATCTGCTAATAAAAACTTTTTGGATGGTTTATTAGAATTAAGTATCGAAACATACTATAAATCAATGAATGACTTGATTACTCTAAAACCGGGAGCTGAAATTATTGGATTTGATGATTGGAAAAATAAAGTGGATACTAATGGAATCGGTAGATCATATGGTGCTGAGTTATTTATTCAGAAGAAAAAAGGAAAAACAACAGGTTGGATAGGCTATACACTTTCTTATAGTGAAAGAAAGTTTGAAGAAGTTAATTTTGGAAAATGGTATCCTTATAAATTTGATAGAAGGCACGATTTTTCTTTGGTTTTATCACATAAATTTTCAGACAAATTTGATATTGGATTAACTTGGGTTTATGGAACAGGTAATAATATGACTTTTATTGAGGCAAGATATCCATCAGTTAATGCAAGTGGCAATATAAATGGTATAAATGAAGATAACGTTAGTGAAATCGAATATTATCCAACAAGAAATAATCTAAGATTACCAGCATATCATAGATTAGATATTGGCTTCAATTTTAATAAAAAGACATCATGGGGTAATAGAACAATTTCGATAGGTGCTTATAATGTTTATAATCGAAAAAATCCTTTTTTCTTATCTGTAAATGATAAAATGCAATTACAAGATGGTGTATTAGTTGATACAAGAGTTGTACAACAAACTTCTTTATTTCCTGTAATTCCTTCAATTTCATATAAATTTAAATTTTAGAATTATGAAAAATTTTTTTTGTCTCATAGTGGTAATTGTATTGTTAATTTCTTGTGAAAATTTACAAACCGTTGTTGATATAGATTTGCCGACTCATGAACCTAAATTAGTTGTTAATTCTGTTAATCAAGTAGGAAAAAAGTGGATAGCATATGTAAGTAATTCACAAGCCCCTTTATCAAATGGGAGTTTTGACTTTTTAAGCGACGCATTAGTTTTATTGATTTATAATGAAAATATTGTTGACACTTTAGTCTTTAATGATTCAAAAAACAGATATGAGTCTAATTTAATTGTACAACAAGAATCAAATTTTGATATACGTATTTCACATCCAATGTATAATACATTGAATGCTAGCTTATATCCATTTCAAAAAATAATTATAAAATCATTTACTGATTTACAATATTTATCTTCTGAAACTACATCGCTTAAGTTTACAATTGACGATCCGCTATCTTCAAATTACTATATGATTGGATTGAAGGCATTTTTAAAGCATGATAGTACAACATTGGATTATGATTATTTAGGAAGAGAAAAGGACCGAATATATTTTGACAGTGATAATCCATCAATTAATCAAGGACAATTATTAGGAGGAAAAGTCCTTTTTGATGATAAATTGTTTAATGGTTCATCAAAAGAATTTAATTTAACATTTGATAGTTATTATGATATTGAATCTGATTCAATTCTTTTGAGTTTATGGAGTGTAGATTATGCATTTTATAATTATTTTAGTACTAAGATTATTCAATCAAATAATGGGAATAATCCAATTTTTAATTCAGAGCCTGTTAATGTATACAATAGTTTTTTAGATGATGAAGGAAAAATTAACGGATACGGCATTTATGCAGTTTCATCTATTGATAGTGTGATTATTTATCCTAACTAGTTTAAAATGATTTATTTGTACACACTTCAAAAGATTAAAAATGTTTAAATTGCGTAAAGCTTATGATAGCCATAATAAAAATGAAAAGTTTCATTAATTTTTTTGAAAAACAATTTTTTGGTGTTAGCGCATGGTGGGCTAGTAAATTAGGATTGAAACCTTCCTTTGTTCGCTTATTTTTTATTTATTTTTCTTTTGTAAACTTTGGCACCCCTATTGTTTACTTAAGTATGGTTTTTATATACAGAGTAAGAAATCATTTTAAATATCGAAAAAGACCAAGTGTTTTTGATCTTTAGAGAAAAAGAAGAATATTTGTTTTGTAATTAAACATTTATATTGGTGTCATTTAATTTTTATTGAATAAAGTTTAGTCCTTATAATAATTAATAATATGTTATTTAAACATTACTAAAAGTTTGAACTAGATTGTAAAATTATGATTGAAAAAAAAATATTAGGCGTCTGTGCGTGGCTCTCTAAAAAATTTGAGCTTGATGTTACGGGAATTAGATTGTTATTTATAATTGCCACTATATTAGGTCTTGGATCTCCAATTTTAATTTACTTTATTATTTATTTGGTTAAACCCAAAAGTTAGTAATTTAATGAGTTGTACTATTTTAATCACAGGAAGTAATGGTCTGCTTGGGCAAAAGTTAGTTCATTTATTAAAAGAAAAATATAATGTCATAGCAACTTCTTTAGGTTCGTGTTTAATTTCTAATCAATCAGGCTTCATTTATCAAAGTTTAGATATTACCAATGAATATGACATTGGAAAAATTTTTAATATGTATAGACCTAAATATGTAATAAATACTGCAGCGATGACTAATGTAGATGCTTGTGAGGATTATAAAGATCTGTGTGACGATATAAATGTTAAGGCTGTAGGTTATATATCCAAAGAATGCGAGAAATATAATTCACATTTAATTCATATATCAACAGATTTTATTTTTGATGGTAAAAATGGTCCATATGTTGAAGATGATGATGCTAATCCACTAAGTTATTATGGCCTATCAAAATGGAAATCAGAGCAAGTCTTACTAAAATCTAATTGTAAGTGGGCTATCTTGAGAACCATAATTCTTTATGGTACTGCTGAAAATTTAGAAAGAAATAATATTGTTCTTTGGGCAAGAAAAGCATTAAAAGACGGTCAAGAGTTGAATATAATTGATGATCAATTTCGTTCTCCAACCTTAGCTGAAGATTTGGCAAAAGCATGTTATTTAGTTATTGAAAAAGAAGCTATTGGCGTATACAATACTTCGGGCAAAGACATAATGAGTATATATGAAATGGTGGAAAGAATGGCTGACTTTTATCAATGTGATAAATCTAAAATAAATAGAATATCTTCAACCACTTTAAATCAAAAAGCAAAACGACCGACAAAAACAGGATTTATTTTAGATAAAAGTATCAAAGAATTGGGCTATAAACCTCATTCTTTTGAAGAAGGATTAAACTTGTTAGAAAAACAACTCAATTAATAATATCAATTATACTCAATATGAAACGCATTATATTTTTGTTATCATCTTTACTAATTACAAATTCAGCTTTTGCCCAAGAATCAAAAAACTTAGGAGATAGAATCAACGATTTCTTTGTCCCTATAGTTGATGTCATTGCTATGTTTATTTTTTGGGATCCTATTGCTGCTATGGGTTTCGATATAGGCACTTCAATTCCAATTGTTGTAGTTTGGTTAGTGTTTGGCGCATTATTTTTCACTTTAAAGATGAACTTCATCAACGTCAGAGCATTTAAGCACGCTATAGATTTGGTTCGTGGTAAATTCGATGATCCAAATGATGAGGGAGAAGTTTCGCATTTTCAAGCCTTAGCTACAGCTCTATCTGCTACAGTTGGTTTGGGTAATATTGCTGGAGTTGCAGTTGCAATAACTGTAGGTGGACCAGGAGCAACCTTTTGGATGATTATAGCTGGATTATTAGGAATGTCATCAAAATTTGTTGAGTGTACCTTAGGTGTTAAATATAGAGTAGTTAATAAGAATGGTGAAGTTTCGGGAGGACCAATGTATTATCTTAAACATGGATTAGCTAAATATGGCTATGGTAATATTGGAAAAGTATTAGCTGTCTTATTTGCTATACTTTGTATTGGAGGTTCTTTTGGTGGCGGCAATATGTTCCAAGCCAATCAAGCATATGCTCAGTTGTCAGGACAATTTCCAATGCTTTCTGGTAATGGCCCAATGTTTGGCTTTTTATTAGCTATTTTGGTAGGCACAGTAATTATCGGCGGTATTAAAAGTATAGCTAGAGTGACAGAAAAAATAGTGCCATTTATGGCTGTTTTATATGTGGCTGCAGCATTAGTTATTTTGGCGGTTAATTTTTCAGAAATAGGTAATGCTTTTGCTATGATATTTAAAGGCGCTTTTGCGCCAAGCGCAGCCTTTGGTGGTTTTATAGGTGTTATAATACAAGGTTTTAGGAGAGCAGCCTTTTCAAATGAAGCTGGAGTAGGATCTGCCTCAATAGCTCACTCTGCTACCAAAACTAATGAGCCTGTTAGTGAAGGTATCGTTTCTTTACTTGAGCCATTTATTGATACTGTTGTTATTTGTACAATGACTGCATTAGTTATTATTGTCACTGGAATGTCTGGTGTTCAAGGTATTGAAGGCGCTCAACTTACCTCACAAGCTTTTGAGAGTGTAATATCTTGGTTTCCATATGTCTTAGTTATTGCTATTTTTCTATTTGCATTTTCTACCATGATATCTTGGTCCTATTATGGGTTAAAATCTTGGACTTATTTATTTGGTTCTTCTAAGAAATCAGAACTCATTTATAAGCTTATATTTTTAATTTTTATAATCATAGGATCATCAGTTAAATTAGGAGCTGTTCTTGATTTTTCTGACATGATGATTTTAGCTATGGCGTTTCCAAATATACTAGGCTTATTAATTCTCTCTGGTGAAGTCAAATTAGATTTAAAAATATATCTTGATAAAGTTAAAAATGGGGTGTTTAAAAAAATAAAATAATCATCTAATAGGTTTATGAAAACTTTTTTTAAAAAATGAATTAATATCAATATTTCTAAAAAAAAGACTTGAATTTAGATTCTTATTTATTATAAATTAACTAGTTTAATTGTTAATTACAAACACAATTACAGTTTATGCAAAGTATTAAGTTATTTAATAAATTACATTTGATAGACTCCCCTAAATTCCGTAAAATTGTATAATATTTTGCAGCCGATGAAAACAAGCCAAATAGCCGAGCACATTAGGGAAGTAAAAGACTTTCCAAAAGAAGGTATTTCTTTTAAAGATATCACGCCAATTTTATCAAATCCTGATCTTTCTGCTGAGGTCATAGCTTCATTAGTAGAATGTTTAAATGATAAAGAAGTAGATGCAATCGTTGGAGTTGAAAGTAGAGGCTTTTTATTTGGAATGCTATTAGCAAATGCTATGAAGGTGCCTTTTATTCCTATTAGAAAAGCGGGTAAGCTTCCTCATAACACTATTGTTGAAGAGTATGCATTAGAATATGGAACAGCTAAAATGGAAATACATACTGACGCTATTAAAGAAGGTTGGAATATTGTTGTACACGACGATTTATTAGCCACAGGAGGAACAGCGGTAGCTGCTTCTAAGCTAGTTAAGCGATTAGGTGGTAATATTACATCATTTTTATTTATTGTCGAGTTATCATTTTTAGATGGTAGGACTAGTTTGTTTGATTATTCAACATCAATTAAATCATTAGTTAAATACTAGTATGGATTTTAATTACAATGAAAATCAGAAGTTAATTGCAGAAATGATTCGTTCTTTTTCAGAAAAAGAAATTACTCCGAATATTAAGCTATGGGATGACAATCAAATTTTTCCTGTAAACGTTTTTAAAAAACTCGGCAAATTGGGTTTAATGGGTGTTCTTATTCCTCAAAAGTACGGTGGATCAGGTTTTGGATACGCAGAGTATGTTACTGCAATTGAGGAATTAGCAAAAGTTGATCCTTCTATTGGTTTGTCAATGGCGGCTCATAATTCTTTGTGTACAGGACATATTATGCAGTTTGGTAATGAAGAACAAAAGAAAAAGTATTTACCAAAATTAGCTTCGGCTGAATTTTTAGGAGCATGGGGTCTAACTGAGCATAATACCGGCTCTGATTCTGGTGGTATGTCTACTACAGCCGTAAAAGATGGTGATGATTGGGTTTTGAATGGTTCCAAAAATTTCATTACTCATGCTATTAGTGGTGATGTTGTAGTAGTAGTAGTCAGAACTGGAGAAAAGAGAGACTCTAAAGGCATGTCAGCTTTTATTCTAGATAAGGGAACGCTAGGTTTAACCACTGGAAAAAAAGAAGATAAACTTGGTATGCGTGCGTCTGAAACAGCAGAGTTAATCTTTGATAATTGTAGAGTCCCTCAAGCAAATCTATTAGGTAATATTGGTGATGGTTTTATACAAGCTATGAAGGTCTTGGACGGAGGTAGAATTTCTATAGCAGCATTATCATTAGGTATTGCCAAAGGAGCTTATGAAGCAGCGCTGAAATATGCTAAAGAAAGAGTTCAATTCGGAAAGCCTATTGCTCAACACCAAGCTATAGCATTTAAACTTGCTGATATGGCTACTACTATAGAAGCTTCTGAGTTATTGATATTCAAGGCTGTCGGAAAGAAAAATGCTAATCAAAAAGTTACATTGGATGGAGCGATGGCTAAGTATTATTCTTCTGAAGTAGCTGTTAAAGTATCCACTGATGCTGTTCAAATTTTAGGTGGATATGGATATTCCAAAGATTTCCCTGTTGAAAGATTTTATCGCGATTCTAAATTATGTACTATTGGAGAAGGAACCTCTGAAATTCAAAAAATTGTAATATCTAAGCAAATTATGAGGTAAGCAGTTGTATGTGAATTAGATATTTGTATATTTGCGTCCCAGAAAAATTTAGAATATGATTATTATTCCAGTAAAAGATGGAGAATCTATTGATAGAGCTTTAAAGAAATTTAAAAAGAAATTCAATATGACAGGTACTATGAAGCAACTCAGAGCTCGTCGTGAATTCACTAAAAAGTCTGTTGAATTACGTAATCAAAAGATCAAAGCTGCTTACAAGGAGACTTTACGTAGAGAAGAAGACTAGTTTGCTTATTTAAAATAATCTGTTTCGGGACACCGTTTGAATTTTTATTGCTATTTTAGTATATTCATTCAAAACGTCGTCTCTTTTTTTATGCAATTGATTCAAAACTATCTTGATTATTTACATTTAGAAAAACGCTACTCTTCCCACACTCTAAAGGCTTATCGTACTGACCTTAGTATTTTTGCGTTTTATATAAAGGACAATTATAACACTACAATTGATAAAGCTAATCATTCAATGATACGCAGTTGGTTGATAGAAGAGCTTAATAAAGGTAACTCTTCTAGAACGGTTAATCGAAAAATTACTTCTCTAAAATCATTTTATAAACACCTAATTAAACTGCAAAAGGTAGATTATAATCCTACCTCAAAAATTATTACCTCTAAAACTTCAAAAAAGTTGCCACAATTTGTTGGCGTCTCAGATATGAATGATCTTCTAAATAAATTAGAATTTAATGAAGATTTTTCAGGTGTTAGGGACAAGTTGATTATTGAGATTTTTTATTCTACAGGAATAAGATTGTCCGAATTGATAAATATCAAAATTACAGATGTTGATATTAAAAAGAGTCAAATTAAAGTTCTAGGTAAGCGAAATAAAGAGCGTCTTATTCCGTTAACGCATGAGTTACAAAAATCTATAGAAAAATATTTTGTTTTGAGGATGGAGAAAAAAGCTATCGACAGTTCATTTTTTTTACTTGCGAACTCTGGTAAAAAACTTAATCCTAGCATGGTTTACAGAAAAGTTAATGATCTATTAAAAGGAGTAACAACATTAGAGCAGAAAAGCCCACATATTTTAAGGCATACTTTTGCTACACATATGTTAAATAATGGAGCTGACTTAAATGTTATCAAAGAATTGTTAGGGCATGCTAGTCTTTCTGCAACAGAGATTTATACTCACAATTCTGTAGAACAACTAAAAAAAATATTTAATAATGCTCATCCCCGAGCATAAAAAATAAAAAATATGCAAATATCTATTCATTCAGTTCATTTTGATGCTGACAAAAAGTTACTTTACTTCACTAAAAAGAAAATGGAAAAGTTGATAAAGTTTGATGATGAGTTAATATCTTGTGATATTTTTTTACGAATTGAGAATTCAACAGATAAATCTAATAAACTTGTAGAAGTCAAAATAAATTCTGGTTCTAATGAATTATTTGCCAGTAAGAAATGCGAAACTTTCGAAGAGGCTGTTGACCTTCTGCAAGATATATTGATACGACAGGTTAAGAAAAATAAGCAAAAGAAACGCTCAGTTTAGATATCCTTTACCTCTTTAAAAAAAATAACATTAAAAAAAAGAGTATTTGTTATTTGTACGAAACAAAAACTTTAATACATTTGCAAACCCTTTTTCAAGAGGGGC
>CEQI01047029.1_pt1 | contig 11337 bp, 8 predicted proteins | sample 531011 | NCBI WGS metagenome assembly CEQI01 (sample SAMEA2621204, study PRJEB7988) | marine metagenome | biome: marine biome (ENVO:00000447); feature: surface water layer (ENVO:00002042); material: "saline water (ENVO:00002010), including plankton (ENVO:xxxxxxxx)" | depth 5 m
TAATAAACAAAAGCACAATCTGCTTCTTTCATGGTGTTTTGATAATGAGATAAGAAAGATTTATTTAAGCTACTGAATGTATGCAACTCCATACAAGCAACCAACTTTCTATTAGGGTATTGCTTTTTTAATGCTGCTGTTGTTGCTTTTAGCTTTGAAGGAGAATGGGCAAAGTCTTTATATACTGCCGTAGTTTCATACATTTTAACTAATTCCAATCTCTTTGAAGCCCCCTTAAAAGTGGCAATGGCATCAAAAAATTCAGAGGAAGTAACTCCTAATTCTACACACACATTATAAGCCGCATTCAAATTTTGTAAATTATGTTCTCCAAAAATTTTAATAGGTTTATGTCCTTCATTAGTTCTTAAATATGTAATACCATCTTCTATATAATGTGGGTAAGCTTCATAAGGAATCTTAGCAATGGGACTATCCACCTTATTGATTAATTGAGTCAACTCTTTATCTCCATTGTAATACACAACTACTCCACTGTTTTCAACTTTTTCAATGAAAGTTTTAAACTGTTCTACGTAGTTTTCAAAAGTGGGGAAAACATTAATGTGATCCCAAGCAATACCACTAATGACAGCTATATTAGGGTGATAAAGATGAAATTTAGGCCTTCTATCAATCGGAGAAGATAAATACTCATCTCCTTCTAACACCGCAATTTTTGAAGTTTTGGATAGTTTAACCATACATTCAAAACCATCTAATTGCGCGCCAACCATATAATTATGATCTATATTATTTTTTGACAAAACATGTAAAATCATACTGGTAATTGATGTCTTACCATGGCTACCTCCAATCACTACTCTTAATTGATCTTTAGTTTGCTCATAAATAAATTCAGGATATGAGAAAATTGGGATATTTAATGATTGAGCCTTTTTGAGTTCTTCATTGTCTTCACGAGCATGCATTCCTAGAATAACAGCATCTATTTTTTGATGAATTTGAAGAGAATCCCATCCAATTTTAGAAGGTAACAAACCATATTTGGCTAATCTACCTCTTGATGGTTCAAAAATTTCATCATCAGAACCAGTGACTTTTTCACCTTTAAGATGTAAAGCAATAGCTAAATTATGCATAGCGCTACCACCAATTGCTATAAAATGAAAATGCATAAATTAAATTTATTTGAAAATAACTGCATTTAATAAAACAATTATTTAAATGAGTTTTATTTATAAACATCTTGTCATTCAAAATTGATTTATATTTAAAAGAAAAAAATTGAACGAAAGTTATACACCATTAGCTGAACGAATAAGGCCTTTAAATCTAAATGATTTTATAGGGCAAGAACACTTAGTTGGTGAAAATGGCCCTATAAGAAAAGCATTAAAAAACAATCATATTCCTTCCATGATTTTTTGGGGGCCACCCGGTGTTGGAAAGACTACTTTAGCTGAAATTATAACTAACGAATTAGAAAGAACTTTTTTCACTTTATCAGCCATCAATTCAGGGGTTAAAGAGCTGAGATCTATAATTGATCAAATAAAAAAACAAGGTCTTTTTGGACAGCGAAACGCCATAGTTTTTATTGATGAAATTCATCGATTCAGCAAAACTCAACAAGATGCATTATTAGCAGCGGTAGAAAAGGGGTTAATTACATTAATTGGAGCAACAACCGAGAACCCATCATTTGAGGTCATCTCTGCACTAAGATCTAGGTGTCAAATTTTTATTTTAAAAAACCATGATAAAATAGAGTTATTAAAATTTATTGATAGAGCACTTGAAGATGAAACCATTAAATCAATTAATCCCACCATCAAAGAAACTGATGCTTTACTTAGAATTTCAGGTGGAGATGCCAGAAAATTATTGAACGCTTTAGAGCTCGTTGTCCAACAACTAGATGAGAAAAATAAAATTATTGACAATGAATTTGTCCAGCATATTGTTCAGCAAAACTTAGCTAACTATGATAAAAACGGTGAGATGCATTATGATATTATTTCTGCATTCATTAAATCTATAAGAGGAAGTGACCCCAATGGAGCCATATATTGGTTAGCCAGAATGGTTGAGGGTAATGAAGATCCAAAATTTATAGCCAGGAGATTAATAATTTCAGCTGCTGAAGACATTGGCTTAGCCAATCCTACAGCATTAGTCATGGCTAACTCATGTTTTGATTCAATTCAGAAAATCGGTTGGCCAGAAGGGAGAATTATATTAGCACATTGCACTATATATCTGGCTCTATCACCAAAAAGTAATTCAGCTTATCAAGCCATTAACAAAGCCCAAGAAAAGGTGAGTGAATATGGAGATTTAAGTGTACCCTTACATCTAAGAAATGCCCCCACTAAATTAATGAAAGACATTGGTTATGGTGAAAATTACATGTATAGTCATGACCATAAAGAAAACTTGCATTTGCAAGAATTTTTACCAGAAGATCTCATTGGAGAAAAGTTTTATATGCCACAATCAAACCCCAAAGAACTTGCATACAAAGATTTAATTAAGCAGATCTGGAAAGAAAAATATAACTAATAAACTGTATATTTAAATAGTTGAGATTTGTCATTTTCATATTATTTACTCTATTAATTTTTTCGAGATGCGCTAAAAGAAACAATCCTATTTCTTGGAACTCAAATCTTTCCATACCTATTTCTAAAGACAGTCTTTTTATAAAAGATTTTCTAAATATGGATAAGCTCTATTTCAATACTAATGAAAATTACTATAGCTATATAGACACTTTCTCTTTATTTGAATTAAATCAAGAAGATTTTTTACCAACTTTAGATTTTAGTTTTAGTGAAGCATTAAACTTTCCATTACCGTTTGCTATTCCACCCAATCAAACTTCACCAATAACATTATCCTCAAATCACAACTTTAATTTTCAAGATTTGCAATTAAGAGAAGTTTCTTTTAACAGTTTAAAATTCACTTATTCCATTTCCAGCAACATAGATGGTGACTTTTATCTAATTATGCACCTCCCTTATGCCTATGATGCTAATGGGAATCAATTTTATGACACTATTGAAATTCTAAATTCATCAAACTTGAACAATGTTATTCAAGATGAATTAATTATAGAAAACCATGTCTTTGACTTATCAAAAAACGGAACAACTTTTAACAGCATTACTACTTCTTTTCAAGTAAAATCAGGTGATGATACTATCCCTGGAAATATTTCCTCAAATATTAACATGGATATGGAACTGAGTGAAATGAATATAAACTATATGAAAGGTTATTTTGGCAATATGGAAATAGAAGACCAAATAACTACAAGTATTCCTATAATGGAAAAACTCGATGCTAATAAAGTTACGCTTCTAAATCCTGAATTAAATCTTATCATTAAAAACGGGATTGGCATGGATGCTCAATTTTATTTAAAAGAAATGGAATTAAATAAAGCAAATAACACTTCTTATTTAACCCATAATATAATTAATCAACCTATTAATATCAATAGAGCAGAAGATTTAGGATGGGATTTTAATTATAGTATTTCCAACATTCTAATAAACCAACAAAATTCTAATTTAAGCGAACTATTAACCATCTTACCAAATGAAATAAATACATCTTACAGCATAATAACAAATCCTATGGGTAACCATACTGGATTCAATGACTTTTATTTTTCGAATCGACCATTATCTTTAGATTTATCCATATCAACTCCTTTAGTTTTTAATTTTAATTCATTAACCTACATCGATACCATTTTAGTTGAGTTATCTGACGTAGTAAAGATCAACGAAGCCACTATAGATTTAGAAATAGAAAATACACTTCCAAAAAGTATTTGTTTTGATTTACATGTATTAAACGGAAATCAAATTACCCTTAGTCAAAATTGTATTGAACATGGTATTTTAGATGCAAATAACAATGTAGTCTCTCCTTCTATGAATGTAATTTCTGCGCAATTAGATTCCATCAATTCATCCATATTATTAAATGAACAAAAAATAATTATGAGTGTATCTGTCAACTCACCAGATACCTTAAGCTCATTTCCAATAATGATAGATCAGTATATAAATTACAAAATGGGAATGATGTTGAACGCAAATTTCTCTGTAGAATGAAAAGTTATAGATTCATTTTAGCCCTATGCTTATTTTATGCTTTAAATGTTTTTTCAAATGAAAATGATTCTACACGAAAATCTAAATGTGATTTTTACTCAAAAAACTACCTAAATATTGGCTCAACCCATGCACCTGTTATTTTCTTTTCTAGATTACTTTTTGGAGGTGAGATAAATGAAAAAAACAAAGGGAATTTAAAACCTGTCAATCGTTATAGAAGAACTGGTGGAGAAGCTCAATATTTATTTGGTTTATCAATTAAGTTAAATAAAAAGAAAATAGATAGTTACTATATAGAGTTTCAACAGCTTGCAACATTCGGAGGGAAATATCATCAAGAACTATACAATTTAATATTGTATGGCAACTCAAATCTAGATCAGGTTACACTATCAAAAAATGAATTTCACTTTAGAAATTATCAACTTTTACATGGCGGTATAGAAATTAATTCTATGCGTTTTGGATTAGTTCTTGGTAATATCCTAACTGAAAATACGCTTGATTTTAAAAATGATAATTATATACGGTTTGATGAAGACTACCTATGGGAAGTGAACCTCTCTTCTAATATAACTTCATTAGGGAATACCAATAGTTTTTTTGAAAAAAATGGACAACTTTTGGGATTAGATTGGGAAATAAAAGAAAAAGTAAATGATAAATGGAATTGGGGAGTTGGAGTTCAAAATTTAGGATTACTCATTTATAATAACAACACTAACTTTTATAGCATGGATAGTACTTTTATCTATGAAGGATTATCATATCAGGAAATTATAAATTTTAATAATACAGCAGATGAATTTTCTAGCAATTTGATCAATGAGCAAACTCCAAAAAACTATTTTTCTATAACCCCATTTTCAACATATGGACATATAAATTATAGTCATAATAACGCATCTTATTCTGCTGATATTTTTTATAGGTACAATAGTCAATTTTTTCCAAGATTAAATCTAACTGCAACCAAAATTTTATCCGGAAAATTTAAGGTTGGTAGCAATCTTACTTATGGTGGTTACACAACTCTACAAATTGGCAGCTACATGCAGTATAGTCTTAAAAATTTTAATGTCAATTTGCACCTTATGAATCTAATTGGGCTTATTCCAACTTGGGGTAAATCTTTTGGACTTGGCATACAAATGAATCTAGCCTTATGAAAAAAATCTTCATTCTATTTTTTTCAATACCAATTTTGTTTCATGGCCAAACATCTTTTTTTAAATCTATTGGAGGAGCAGGAAATGACATAGGTCAAAATGTGATATCTACTAAAGATGGTGGTTTTTGTATCATAGGAGCTACTGAAAGTTTTGGCAATGGCTTAACTGATTTATACATCATTAAAACTGATGTCAACGGTCAAGTGGAATGGCATCGGACATTTGGTGGACCTAATATTGACTTTGGGAATGACATTGTTGAAACTAATGATTCATCTTTTATAGCATGTGGGTACTCTAATAGCATAAATTTAGACTATCAAATTTTTGTGGTTAAAGTAGATAAAAATGGCAACCTGATATGGGCCAATAGATATGGAGATGAAAACTGGGATTTCTCCAATGCCATTGTATGTTCTAAACATAATCCCAACCATTTTTTAATTGCGGGAGAATCATATAACAATAGTGCAGGAAATAGTGATGGCATTATACTAAAGATTGACAGCAATGGAAATGTTATATGGACAAAGTCACATGGTGGAATCAATAAAGATTTTTTCAATTCCATACAAGAAGGTGATAATGGAAATATCTATTGCACAGGTACTAATGAAAGTATATACAGTGAGCCCAGATTATGGATTACAAAACTGGATACCATTGGTGATTCCATATGGAATTACTACAATCAAAATTCCAACAGCTTTGGTCAAAGCATTACACTTATTAATCAAAAAATAATTTTTGCAGGTGGAAAAAAAGTAGTAGATCAAAACAATATTTTCATGAGCAATGAATTTTTAGCTGGAAGCGTTTTAAAGTCTGGAGTATTTGATTTTAATGTAAGTTATCCTTATCACTCTACTTATGAGCATTCATCATGTATTGATGTAATCAAAAAACCAAACAGCAATCAATACTACCTAATTGCGAATTATGCTGATGGAGTTCAAGACAACTTAATTTTTTATGCCGACTTACTTAACCAAACTCAACAAGTATCAAGAATTAAAGGCAATGGAAATGAATATGCTCATGGAGCTGACACATTAAACAACACGAGTGGTGTTGTAATAACTGGAACTACCGAAGAAACTAATCTTGGTTTTTATGATGTTTTTTTGGCGAAAACAGACGATATAAATTGGAGCACCAATTATGTGAATGATCAATTGTTAAATGTTGAGGAAATAAATAAGGTAAATTTTTCAATTTATCCCAATCCTACTCATAGTCAGATAACAGTAATGACTGATGCTAATATAACCCAACTATACATATTTAATCATAATGGAAACCTAGTAAAAACTTCAAACTTAAAGTCAAAATGCATAAATGTTGAAGAATTAGTAAGTGGTCAATATTTTATTTCCCCAAGCTTAACAACAAAAGATAGAAATACAATCAGTTTTATAAAACTCTAAGTTTGGCTAAAAAATAGTACTCCTTGTTGGTTAAGTAATATTCAATGAATTCATTGTTTGATAACGGAGACTCATCTTCAATAAAACCTTTAAGTGTAAATAATTGATATTGAAGACTATCAAAAAATTGGATAATGTCCTCAGGTTTGGTGTTATAGTGATCTGAAGCCCCTAAGCCATGTTCAAAAACTATAATAGGATGAAATTTTTCAATAATTCTTTTCGACCCTCTTAAAACTTCTAACTCTGCTCCTTCTACGTCAATTTTAATTAAATCTACCCTATCATGTAACTTAAGTTGGTTATCTAATGTGTCTAATTGAATTTGTATGGTTTGTATTTCCTCATTTTTAGGATAGGTTCTTCTTCTAATTCCACTGTATGCAGGATTTGAAGTAACATATTGAAAAGAAGATTGCTTCTTTTGATCACTAAGTCCGCAATTAAGTATTTCACAATGTGATCCATATTTATCATGTAGTTTTTCGAATAAATCTGGAATCGGTTCAAAAGCAAAATGTTTACCCTTTTTGGAAATTTTCAAGGCTTCGTCCAAAACTTCACCTTTATGAGAACCCACATCTATAAAAGTAGATTCATCCTCCAATACAATTTTCATAATTCTTTTCGTCTGTTTATCGTAACGTTGATTAATGGTCAACGGGAATACTTTTTTGACAATAGATTTTACAGAATTATTCATCACTAAGAGCCGTAAAAATAAACAATTATTTTATGGTTAGCTCTGTTCTTCTGTTTTTAGCCTTATTTTCTTTTGAAGAATTATCAACAATGGGTTTAGTTTCTCCATAACCCTTGAAAGATAATCGACTAGATGAGATACCTTTTTCCACCAACCAATCTACTACGGCTTGGGCTCTATTTTCAGATAAAACCATATTATCTTGATCATTACCATCACTATCCGTATGACCACTTATTTCTACTTCAATATCTTTATTTAAATCCAACATTTTATAAACCTTTTCTAGTTCAGTAATAGAAGCAAGTTGTAACTCAAATTTATTCACTTCAAAAAATATATTTTCAAGAACAAATGTGCCAGGCTTGATTTTACTCATTGGTATATCTAACAAATAACCTTCGTCTGTCAATTCCAACTGATCAATAGTAAAGTTTTTTGACACCAAAACATATCCTTCATGTTCAGCATGAAATGCCAAATCATTTTGTTGTGGAAGCGTTATTAAAAAAGAACCATCACCTTGATTAGCATTTATCTCTGAAATTACATTTCCAGTGTTCAAAGCTGTTAATTGAAAATGAGCTGGAATTGGTTTATTTGTTTCTTCATCATATGTTAAACCCTTGAGAAAAGTTATTGGCAAGGGCATTACATTACTATCTAACTTAAAAGAATAAATATCTAAACTTCCATAGCCCCCTTCCCTATTGGAAGCAAAATAACCTAACTCCCCATCTGATGAAACTAACAATGAATTCTCGTCAACATAGGTATTAAGCGGATAACCTAAATTTATTGGATTTGACCAACTACCATCAACTTGTTTACGAGACATAAAAATATCAAGTCCACCCATGCCTGGATGACCATTGCTAGAAAAATATAAGGTTTTACCATCTGGATGTATTTGTACAGATTCCTCTCTAAATGGTGTGTTTATATTCTTTGGCAATCTCTTGGGTTTAGACCATCCATCTGGTGTGATTTCGGAATAGAAAATATCTTGATCATCTGGATTTCTTCGTTGTCTATCATAAGTCAACCCTCTAACAAAGTACAAGGTTTTTCCATCAGATGAAAAGGAAGGCTGAGTTTCCCAATGACGAGAATTTATCGGTGGACCTAAATTGACAGGAGATGACCATTCATCTCCAATTTTTTGGCTATAAAACAAATCACAACTACCATAACCTTTTCTACCATATCCATATTCATAATCACCTTTAGCACCAGTCTCACAACCAACAAAAATAATGTACTGACCATCGCTACTAAAAGTAGGAGCACCTTCATTATAGGACGAATTAATATTATTACTAATTGAAAACCCATCGGACCATTCGTTATCAACTCTTTGAGAAACAAAAATATCTTCCTGCTTTGTCCCCAATGGAGCACGTTCATCATTAATCATCCTTGTAAAAAGCAATGTGGAATCATCCGCAGTTACAGAAGGAAAATATTCGGGCATAGCTGAATTTACACCATCACCTAAGTTAATAGGTTCTAAATCACTTTTATTTTCTAAGGCTTTTAGTGCAAAAACACAATTTTCAATCATTCGATTGATGTTGATTAAAGCATTTTTATTTGCAAGGGGTGATTCACTGTATTTTCTGGCATTTCTTAAGCAACCCCTATAATCTCCTGTAGCCATTTGCATACCAGCGAGAAAATAATATTCCACCAAAGGCACATTGGTGTTTTTTTCCATCATCTTTTTTCTGTAATAAATACCATTTTCAATATCTCCCTTTTCTAAGGCTACATTGGAATATAGGCTGTAAGCTTCATGAAAAGAAGAATCTTTGCCAATCGCTTTTTTCAAATATTGCTCAGCCCCTTTTAAATCTCCTTTTCCACTAACAGGATTTATGGTATTAAAACACATTAAAGCTTTTTCATAATTTTTAATGGCCTTCTTGTTAGTGGAACTATACAATCTTGTCTGAGCTACTGTACAGGAGCTAAATTGACAGAAAAGGAGAAAAATTAAAATGTATTTTAGTAATGGCATCATGGAATATTTAAAAACTTATGCGTTTGTAATGATAATTTCCAGTTGGGATTTTCGTTCAAAAAATCTAACATAGCACTCATATGCTCGTCAGCTTTTGACCATTCTGGTTGAATATATAATTCTGCTTTTTTATTTATTTTTTTGGCATGCTCTTTTGCCCATTGTAAATCACTTGGATGATAAATAATGATTTTAAGCTCATCCACTAAATCATATATTTCGTCTAGAGGTTTTTTAAATTTTTTTGGACTAAAACAAACCCAATCTAATCCATCCGGAAGTGGATTTGTTCCAGCTGTTTCAATAGCAATATATTTTTGGTCATCTTTTAATGCCTTAATAAGAGGATTTAAATTATGTAATGTTGGCTCGCCACCAGTAATGACAACAAAATCTGTAGAATAGGATGATATACGCTCCATTATTTTGCTGACTTCAATACTTGGGTGTTTTGATTCATCCCAACTTTCTTTTACATCGCACCAAACACAACCAACATCACACCCGCCCAAACGAATAAAAATGGCTGATCTACCAGAGTGGTATCCCTCACCTTGTAACGTTAGAAATTGTTCCATTACTGGAAGTTTATTCATCCTTTTCCTTTTTGGTGTTTTCGTTTGCAGCTTGTTCTTTAGCCTTCTTTTTGGCTTCTTTCTTTTTCTTTTTCTCCTCTTTCCTTTTTCTTCTTTTTAACTTTCTTTTACCTTTCTTAGTCTCTCCGGCTTCTAAATCATCTTTATTTTTAAGCATGTCGTCAAACTTTTTGACGTCATCATTATTTTTTGGAACACCAAATCGATCAAAATCTAATACCATCCACTCTCTGCCTTTACTATATAACACAAAAACTTCTTTATTACCGTTTTCCATATAATATTCCCACTTTCCATCCCTTAATCCATCTTTCCAAGCACCCGCTATTTTTAATTGACCATTGGGATAAAAATATTCCCACCTACCCTTTTCTTGACCATTATTCCAGTGCTTTTCAAAAGACAATTGACCATTTTCATGATAATAAAATTCATCTCCATCAACTGCACCATTTTTGTAATCTTTTTTCATTTTAACAGTGCTGTCTTCGTAGTAGGTTAAATATTCACCATCCAGAACTCCTTTTTTATAACTGATTTTCTTCTTTAGTTTTCCATTTTTATGAAAATAGGATTGATCCCCATCAAATACATCATCTTTATAATTTAATGTTTTGGATGGTTTACCATCTTCTTGAAAATACAACCACTCACCAGTTTTTATACCCATATCATAGGAATTACCCCAAGCTACTTGACCATTTTCATACCAATATCCCCAAGTACCATCTTCAACACCCTCTATATAAACAGATTTTATTTTCACTTGACCATTTTTATAATAAGTAAAACATTCCCCATTTTCTTTCCCTAAAACAAAATTGATACTTCTTTCTAGTTGTTTGTTATCAAAATAAGACACACATGTACCCGTATATGGTTTTCTAGATCTTTTATGAAAAACAACTGTACTGCCCTCTTCCCATTCTAATTCTTTATTACAATCAACCGCTTTTCTTTTAGAGACATAACCTAAATCATCTACAGACTTTGCTCCTTTTATAGTGAATTTTTGATCATTTTGGGCAAAAGATGTTACACCACAAAAAAAAATCAATATAAAATTAGCCATTTTCACTGCAATAAAATTAGTAGTTTATCCATAACTAGACATAAAAAGACACATATATTTGTAGAATGTTACATTCGGATAGTATCAATGACAATATTTGTGCCATATCGACTCCACCTGGATATGGTGGTATAGCAGTAGTTAGGGTTTCTGGTCCTGATGCTATTCAAATGGTAAATACTATTTTTTCTAAAGAAATATCTAAGGCAAAAGGTTATTCTTTACACTATGGAGAGATTATCAAAAA
>CEQI01100176.1_pt1 | contig 11332 bp, 22 predicted proteins | sample 531011 | NCBI WGS metagenome assembly CEQI01 (sample SAMEA2621204, study PRJEB7988) | marine metagenome | biome: marine biome (ENVO:00000447); feature: surface water layer (ENVO:00002042); material: "saline water (ENVO:00002010), including plankton (ENVO:xxxxxxxx)" | depth 5 m
TTTGAGTTGTTTAGACTCAGGTTGGCAATGCTACATCATAATCATTTTGTAGAAGATTATAATACACCCCATACAGATCATGATAGTAAACACATGACTGGCATATTTTATTTCCACGATAGTGATGGAGATACTATTCTATTCGACCAAGTTGATGACCCTAACGGAGACGTAAACCAACGTATTACAGATATATTTGCACAGGAATACACAGTAGCAGAGAGAATAAAACCAGAGAAGAATAAGTTTATATTGTTTAATGGAAATAGATTCCACGCATCATCTAATCCTAGAATTAATCAGTATAGGATGGTGTTAAACTTTAACTTCAGACAGATGCCAGATGACATTCTTACTTCCGCTTAAATTATTTGATAGAAATTGGGATCATGATTTGCCATACTATTATGAGCAGGTCTTAGATAAGAAAGAGTGCAATGATATATGCACATGGAAAGATGTCGAATATTGCCTTAATTTGCCCAATTTCTTTGACATAGATGTAGTAAGTAAACATGAGATACAAAAGATAAACCCACAAAAGCATGCAAGATCATGGGCTGCACATAGATGGGAAGAAAAGAGTGAGCTATTTGATCTATTCAAAGAGGGACACACATTCATTATCAATAACTATTCATTTAGAAGTGAGAAGGTTATGGGTATGTTAGAGCAATGGTCAAAGATATTCTCAGGAGATAGTCAGTTTCAAATATATTGTGGGATGGGTCAGTCAAATAGTTTCTATATACATGAGGACTTGCCTAATAATTTCATAGTCCAGTTGAGAGGTAAAACTAAATGGAAAGTATTTAATGAGAGGAGAGCAACGTTTGTTTCTCAAGCACCACCAGGTGATGCACAGGTTGACTATGATAGTTTTACACCTGCCATAGATGTGGAGTTAAATGCAGGGGACGCATTATACATACCACCACGTTGTTATCATCAAGCACAACCAAGCGAAGAGAGAATATCTCTCAGCATCCCAGTCCACCACTACTCTTTATATCATGCTCACAGCATTACCAGACCAGTCGATTGGAAATGGTATAACATCTATTAATCCATATCCATTTATATTTCGATCACATTATAATCTCTCAGATATTTGGAAAGATATCAAGGGAGAGACGGATGTGTTTTTAGATTTTATAGAGAGTCCTGATTCAATATACAAAAACTCAGCACTAGAAGTTGGTGGTGTCTCGTCAGTTGGTAGATGTCGTCATGACCCCCCACATGGATGGGAAGTGTTTAATGACATGACTAACAACCACATCCCTAATATTGTTGATCAGGTTTGGGAAATGTGGTCACTTAAAGGTGTCTATCGTAATATGACAGAGAGTTGGATTAACAGGCATCCACCCAAGGCAACAACCTTAGAGCATCATCACCACAATGTCACCGTAGCAATTTGTGCATACTTAGATGTGCCAGAAGGTAGTGGTAACCTGCAAATTCTTAACCCTTTGCATACATTTAAGTATGCAGAGCCTGTTGATGATGGTTATGAAATGCCTAGACAAGATCATTGGATAGATATACCAGTAAAGACAAATGATATTATATATTTTCCTGGTTGGTTAAAGCATAGGACAGGGGCAAACAATAGTGATAGCAATAGATATGTCATGACTATGAATGTCACAGCATATGAAATGACTAACATAGATAGAGGTGGATATGATGAGTTTAATAATACTATTGGTTTTATAGAATGAAGCATCCATTAATTAAAATATATGATACTGACATACTTGATGATGATATTTGTCGTCAGGCAATAGAGTTACCTTATTATCATGGACGCCAAGATTTGCCTGCACCTAACCTTGAGGATGTTGATCTTAGAGGGACATACTACACACATGATTTCTATTCAGTAGATCATCATGGAAGTAAACCTTTCGATCAATGCTCAGGTCATCATCTATATCAATGGGTGTTAGACAGACTTGAATTATGCTCGCATGTGCCCGTACCTGCCAGAAACCTATTATATGGTGCATACATGAATGTGCTCAAGCATGGGGATGCACCACGCATACATTGTGATGCACCGTCATGGGTAGATAATCAATGCACTATGATAGTATATTTTAATCAGAAGTGGCATCCTAACTATGGTGGAGAAACTATATTCTATGATGACAAGTTAGATATAGTCCACGCAGTCGTCCCAAAACCAGGTAGAGTGGTCATTTTTGATGGTAGGATACCACACTCAGCACGTCCACCAACACCATATTTCTTATGGAATAGATATATGATGGCATTCAAGTTTATGGGTGTGGATGCTAGGAATGAGTTACTTGACTGGGGAAGTAAGAATCATCCATATAAGGATGATGATCAGGGTATAGCAGGATTCAGTCCCAGTAAAGTTAAAGAGTTAATGTATGAGCAAACCCTATTATTCTGGACAAAATGAGTATCTAATTATATAATAAATACTGATAATGATGGAGGGACTCATGTTTGCTAAAGATCAAATTCTAGACGAGAGCGAGAAAAATCTGATTAGAAAATGTTTGTTTGTCTATCAAGCAAAAATGTATAAGGATTACAGCGGAGTGCCCCAAGGAGATTTAGATTTGATTTCACAAATTATTGACAAACTACATCTTAAACAAGAGATATTAGATGACCATCCCACTTATCATATCTAATGCCGACCGAATAGAGTTACGAAACATAATGAAACATCTAGAGGTAGGACGCAAAGCAAAATTTGATGGTCTGGAAGGGACTATTGAATTCGTTAGTGATGAATATATCACTATTTGTGTAAGCAAGAAATTAAATCCAGAGGGAGCACGACAGAAATATAATAAATGTTGTATATGTGTATATCCTAACCAATGGGGAGACGTAGAAGTCGAAGCAATTAAGCAATATGGTAAGTCATACAAAGGGAAGATCGACGATCATCCTGGAAATGATATGTTACCAGAGGTTGACAAAAGATAATTATATGCTATTATATTAGAGGCGAAACAACATTCTTTATTATGTTTGTTTCGTCCCACCTATTTGTGCCAATTAAATAACTGTCTGAGGGGTGCACAGCACCCCATTTTTGTGTTATAATGATTCTAACGACACGAATACATTGATTACACTTCGCCCACATCAGCAAAGAGCATTAAATGCTATGAGCAGATCAGATAAAGGACAAGTTATTGTGCCTACTGGTGGTGGTAAAACATTCATCATGATACAGCACGCTAAAGAGGTTACTGGTAATATTGTTGTGGTTGCACCACGCATATTACTTGCTCAGCAGTTGTGTGATGATTTCATGGAGCATGTCAAGGGACGTGTAATTCATGTGCACTCAGGAGAGACACACTATTACAGCACAACTAAGTCAGACAAAATTGCTGATTTTATTGGTAATAGTGATGACAATAATATTATATTCACTACATATCACTCATTACATAAGATACTTGATAGTGACATTGCTATTGACTGTATCTATTTTGATGAAGCACACAATAGTGTTACTAGAGGATTTTTCCCTAAAACTATGGATGCTAGTCTTGAAGCAAAGAAGTGTTACTTTTTCACAGCAACACCTCGTAGTGCTCGTAAGCAAGAGGGTATCTATACTCGTGGTATGAATAACACATATGTTTATGGTGGAGTATTAGAGTCAGTCCCTGCACCAGAGTTGATCGCTAACGGTAGTATTGTATCGCCAACTATTGTGCCATTTAATTCTAATCGCACACTAGAGAAGGATACTATGCACGAGACACATACAGACACAGTTGCTGAGATACTTGATGGACTTGATGAAGATCACGCTAGTAAAGTATTGATCGCAGTCCCTAGTAGTGCTCAGTTAGGTAATATGATAGGTCATACAACTCTATTATCTCAGTTGAGACTCAGAGGTTATGACTATTTGCATGTAACATCAAAGTATGGTGCATATGTCAATGATCAGAAAGTTAATCGTGAAGTATTCATGGAAACATTGTCTGACTGGGGTAAGGATGACAACAAGAAATTTGTTGTTATGCATTACAGCATATTATCTGAAGGTATCAATGTGCATGGTCTAACCCATTGTATATTATTGAGAAATCTTAATATTGTTGCAATGGCACAAACTATTGGTAGAGTGATCAGAATGCACAAAGAGGACTCTCGTAATATTGCTGAGGGACGCATTCCTGCAGGTGCATGTCAGTTTTATAAAAAACCAACTGGTTACTTAACAGTCCCAATTCACAATAACTATGGTAGTGCAGTAGTCAAGAGACTACAAAGAGTTGTTGATGAAATCTTTATTCAAGGAGTGGCACCTACCGCCCTAATATAATTATGAAAAGGTATCAAATTAAATCAAAGTGGTATTACATATTCTGGGGAGTAGCAACAGTATCTGTTGTTACTGGTCAGATATTGGTTGCACAAGGTTATCATAGAATGAGTGTGTCAGTTGAGAAACTGACCACTATTATACACTACCGCATGGTTAACTAGTATAATAAGAGTATTCAGACATTAATCACATGAAACTCAGAGCAGACAACAGACAACTAAGTGAAGCATTATCACTTATTATTCCAAGAGCGATTGAATTGACAACTAGTAGAGTTGCACAAATGTTAGAGATCGGTAGTGGTGGTAAAAAACCAGACCTAGACTCATTCTTTGGTGCAGACAATACAGTTGACAAGACTAAGTTTCTTGCAAACATATTTAATCCTGCACTTGAGGACTCAGCAAAAGAGTTAGGTGTTGACTATATTACAGAGGAGACAGTTGGTTATGATGCTATACTATTAGAGCACGAGATCGAGAATAAAATGTCACTCGGCAGTAGCACATCATCATTCGCTACTGGTAACAATCATAGTAAGACTAAGGTTGACAAGATATTTTGCATCAAGTTTACACAGAAAGAAAACGATTTTCCTAGTGTATTTGCTTGTATTGTTGACTTATCTCTTAAACAGAATGAAGCAACTGGATGGACTGACTCAGTAACAAAGACTGGTAAAAACAACAATGGATTCTCTACTCTTAGAATTCACAACGAAGACAAAATGTGCATTACACCTATCTTTGGTAGTGTAAGAAGGACACAAAAATTTATCCACACAGTATATGAAGATATCAACTAATAACACCTACTTAATGAATTGCATAGAAGGTATGCAACTCATGGATGAAAAGTCAGTAGATTTGGTGGTAACATCCCCACCATATGATGATCTAAGGACATACAACGATAGTAGTAAGTGGGATTTTGATGTATTCAAGGATGTTGCTAAGGGATTAGTTAGAGTGCTCAAGGACGGTGGGGTCATAATGTGGAATGTTAACGACGCTACGATCAAGGGGTCTGAAACTGGATCTAGTTTTCGTCAATGTTTACACTTTATGGATCTCGGGTTGAGATTACATGACACAATGATCTATGAGAAAACAGGCACAGCATTCGCTAGTGGAGTCCACTCAGTAAGATACACCCAAGTATTTGAGTATTGTTTCATATTATCTAAGGGACGTCCCAAGACAATCAATTTGATACAAGACAAGAAAAACAAGTGGGCAGGGATAACATCATGGGGCAATGCTACATCACGAAAGAAGGATGGCACCACACATGACCCTAATCGTAAAAGCAATGCGATTAAGGAGTGGGGAGTAAGGACAAACATATGGAGAATTAAAAATAGTGGTGGTTTTGGACAAAGTAGTAAAGCATCATATAAACATCCTGCAACAATGCCTGAGGAGTTGGCACGAGGTCACATTAAAACGTGGTCAAGTGTCAACGATATAGTCCTCGACCCATTTATGGGTGCAGGCACTACAGCACAAGTATCAATGGAAGAGAATAGACGATACATAGGTTTTGAGATTGATAAAACATATCACAAAATGTGTGTTGATCGAATGCTACCATATAAAGATAACTTATTAACTAGACTACTAATTGAGGATTTAGACCATTGCTAAAGAATAGAGCACTTGTAGTGCCTAAGTCAAATAAGGCACAACACATATTCAATAAGTATCTCAACAATAAGAATGAGGTAATTGTTGAGGAGATCAGGGGACACAGAGTATTTTGCTCAGCACCTGACTATCCTGACTTCTGGTTTTGGGTTGATAGACTAGACGGTGGGGATGATAACTGGAAAATTCAATTACTAAACAACAGATTATGACGCTACCCGATTACTTCACACAGACAAGTGATAAACCTTACGATAGGCATCACTATAGAATTATATGCACCGATCAGAGCACAAAAGTCATGGAATCATGGCACGAAGTCCAAGAGACGTGGTGGAATAAACGAATGTTTATAGATAGAATTGAAGTAATAGATAAACCTAAAAAGCGAGGTAAAGGTTTTTGATCGAAGTTGTTAGTGGTCTATTTGATGACTGGTTAGTTGACTCAGTTGCAAGTAGATTAAGTGAATACCCAGTTAGATGGACAAACAGTCCATATGCTGACTATGATAGGGCACGTTTTTTTGGCACAATGATAGTGCAAAATGGACAATTTGTGGGTTATGAGGACGAGTGGTTTATCAAATACTTTAATGCTCTCATGGAGCACCGATTACATGCGAGGACTCTAAGGACATTATTAAATGTGCAATTTCCAAATATGGAGAGTCAGATACATAACGACGGAGATATGTCAAGTCTCATGTCAGTTGTATATCATGTAGCAGGCGAAACAGGAGACACAGTATTTTACAATGATGCTAACGAAATAGTTAAGCGAGTGCCATTTAATATGGGTCAAGCGATTATATTTCCTAGTCATCTATACCACATGGGGTTACCGCCTGATAGTGGCATAAGAGTGACCCTCGGGTCAATATATGATGTAACAGATAATGAAGTGTCACAAGATATCCCACTACGAATAGTTGCATAGTGATATAATATGGGTAAGCAAGAATGCTCACATTCACAATCGCTGAGGGATACCTTTCTTGCTTTTTCTATTTTTTAAATATTATGCAAAACGTCCCATTCTATGACTTTCCACATTCGCCTATTTTGTGGTTAGGTTTTGGTGGTATTGTAGTAGCACTAGCAGTATTATTTGTTGCTAATCGTGACTACTTCAATAGTCCATTAAACAATGACAAATGAAAGTAATTGATGATTTTGTTGATGTGAATACTCAGCAAGAGATAGAGAATCACTTGTTAGGTAATACATTCGCATGGTCATACTGTCGTAGGATAGTATCGACTGATGTAAATTCAAGATCACAACTGGTGCATATGTTTTACAACAATGGTTTTGAGCAATCTAATTGCAGACCAATTATGCCCTTACTTGCTACGCTACACGCATGTGCACTTATTAAGATTAAAGCAAACTTGCAGTTAAGGACTGAAGTATGCTATAGTAATAAACCACATATCGACCACAAATTTCCTAATGCATTGACTGGCATTTATTATGTAAATGATAATGATGGTTACACAGTAGTAGGAGAGACTAAGGTTGAATCAAAACGTGGTAGGATAGTGATTTTCCCATCCGATACCTACCATTATGGCACATCATCCCATCAAGATAGATGTGTTATTAATATTAATTATTTTCCACAATACAATGAATACTAATTTCCTCGAATTTGCTCTATCATCTATGAGAGTAACATACATGAATAGACTACAGCATCATGTAAATAATAATAATATTGGTAATAGTGATGCAATCTTTAATGAGTTTATCGTTAACAATGTTGACCCCGAGGAATCAGAGTATCAATGGATGTTTTTAGAGGACTTAAATGACTTATCACATTTATTTTAAAGATCAATGTATCTTTAAAAACTTAAACAAAGAAGAATTCGATCTCATATGGGGACGAATTTATAGGTCATATCATACTGACGATATAACCTATGCAAGAGTTAAAGACACACCTAAAGATTTAATAACTATTGAATCATCATACTAAAATGCATAACAAACTAGACTACAATGCTATCCTTAAATACTTTACTCATAATGAGTGGAAGTATATTATAGAGGTTATTGATCGAGAGTATCATGATTTTGGTCATAATGAATTGAATAGGTCAGTCAGCAATAAATTAGACAAATTGACTAGTAAGTTGGACAATCAGAATGAAGAAGAAACAATAATTAAATCATACTATAAGCAACTCAATGATAAGGATGTTGGCATATAGTTTTATAATATGCTATAATAATCCATACATCATCTAATATCATGAGACCATATTTAATCTACATTTTTATTGCATTTGTATTTTTGAATTTAATTAGGACAACTCTTAAGATCGATCGATCAGAGAGAAACAATAGATTATATGAAGAGTTATGTCAGGTTGACAAGGACTATTGTGACACTTCAGATAGTGGCATACAGTAACACACTACTGTATGCTTTTTTGTTATTATATTAATAGTTAAGCAAATCACTCATGCACAACTTCAAAGAATTCCTAGACTATTGTGAATCATTCTACAGTCCAGAGCATCCTGACTGTTTATATCCTATTCAAGGATTGACAAGACAAGAGTTAGCACTTGCAACTCTCAACGTTTTAGATTTATGTGAAGAAGGCACCCACGTCACATGGGGTGGTGGAGACTCACTAGACAGAGAGAGAGTTAGAGATCAGGTTATCGAAGCAAGAGCGGTTGACTATAACAGAATTCAAGCAATTTTCAAGGAGCACGCATAATGAAGGACAATCAACTAGACTTTTTGACTGACGTGTATCAGCAGTATATCACGTCAAATAATCTACCAAATATGAGTGCTGATGACCTATTATATGCACACATGTATGCAGAGGTCAACTTATCCATTGCTCAACAAAGTTGGGTAGAAACATTTATTTCAATATGGGAGGATTTATCATGACTATGTTAACTAGAGAATTAGACCCTATTAAAGAGGAATTCGTCCAATTTTATGTTAATACAATGAGTTTAGATGACTTAATCGATTTGGCAAAAACATATGTGTATGAATCTGTTGAAGAATTGACAGAGGATGAATTCAAGAAACATTGCAATGACAATGTTGATGAATACATTTATGACGATCTCAAGCAATATGTAGAGGAAGATGACCCTAAAATAGCAAGTCAATTATGGATGGAAATTGTTGAAAATAGAGAGGAATGTTGTTAATGAATAAACAAGAATATATTTACTTTGACCCACAGAATCCAGAGTTTTGTAAAAAAATGGTTGCAAAATATGGAGAGGACTGGCATATAGAAGATTTCGAGAATGATACTTCAGATGATTTTCTTTATAGAGGAGATTTGTAAAATGAAATATAATAATGTAAAAGAGATCGGAATTGGCGATAAAGTCAGTTATAACAACAAAGTATATACTGTTTTGATTAACTATATCAAGGACGATACTGACAGAAAAGGATTTACACCGACTGAAAACTGGACAGTATTAATTGATGACAATGGAGACAGAGAGACAGTATATAATCATAATGAATTAACACTTATTCAATCTATCAACTTTTTTAACCCATCATGAGTGACCAATTTTTAGAGATCACACTTAGAGTTAAGTGTAATAAGGATGCAGAGATCAATTTGTATCATGTATGCGAGGAAGTCCAGTCATACCTTGATGCACATTGCTCATACGTTATTGATTATGAGAGTGGTGACTATGCATCACCCCTAATCACTTCTTACAAGTGTAAGTGGGATGACTTCACACCTATTAACTTTCCAGAGGAGAGAGATATAGATGCAACTTAAAACAGATAAACTATTAAAGATTTACTTACAAGTTAAGAGAAAACCTAAACCAGTATATAAACCAACTAGAAAACATTACAACATACATTTATACGGATGAAAAATAAAATATATTATGGAGACGTCAGAGAGACGCTACCAAAGTTATGGCAATATAAGGCACAAATGTGTGTAACTAGTCCACCCTATTATGGATTAAGGGATTATGGTGGAGAAGAGAATCAAGTAGGTCAGGAAGAAACACCCGAAGAATATATTAATAATATGGTGGATATCTTTCGACTGGTAAGAGATAATTTAATGGATGATGGCACATTATGGTTGAATATTGGGGATAGTTATTATAATTATAGACCAGGAAAAGGTCAGTCATATCCTAAACAGTCAGTAAGTAAGACTAAGCAAGATTTACCTGATAAATGTAATAAACGTGGCAATAAGTTAGAGGGATTAAAAGAAAAAGATTTAATTGGAATTCCTTGGATGCTCGCATTCGCCTTACGTCAGGATGGATGGTATCTAAGGCAAGATATTATATGGCATAAACCTAATCCAATGCCAGAATCAGTAAGAGATAGATGCACAAAGTCTCATGAGTATATCTTTTTATTCTCTAAGAGTAAGAAATACTTTTATGACAATGAAGCAATTAAAGAGGATGCTAAAGACTGGGGAGTGAGAAATAGGGTTAATGGTAAGTATCACAATAAGGGGACTGGATTACAACCCCATACTGGACTAACTAAGAGTTATCCTAAAAAGAATAAGAGATCAGTATGGTCAGTAACCAATAAACCATATAAGGGAGCACATTTTGCAGTATTTCCACCTGACTTGATCAGTCCCTGTATTTTGGCAGGGAGTAGAGTAGGCGATCTAGTCCTCGACCCATTTATGGGTAGTGGGACAACCGCAATGGTAAGTAAACAATTAGGACGTGATTACCTCGGATGTGAATTGCATAGTGATTATAGTGAATTAGCAGAAAAACGTATCAATGGGGTGTGACAGTTGATTTAGTGGCACACAGGAGCACTATACCGCATTTCAGAGGACTATAATAAGAGTAATCAATCAAGGTTACCAACATGGACAGATTTCAAACAAGAGTTTTATACTTGATCAACAAGAGAGAATCAGGGTCATTACGAAACGGAGTAACTGTTTTGAATTCGTATCAGACTGGTAACAACTTCTCAAGTGTGATCAAAATAGATGGTCAAGAGATCGCTACAGTTTACTACATGGCAGACATTGATGACAGATACTATAATATTCATGGTGGTAAGTATAACCCAGATCAGTCAATAGATGACATGATCAAAAATGATAAATGGGAAGTTGAAGAGATCAGTTTTAATGGTAGAGCGATCGATAGATGCCTAGGCACTAATGCAAAGAGATATCAAAACTTCTTGACTAAGCATTATGTTGAGTTAGGAGCAAGAATAAACGTAGATTTCGCAATACCGCAATAGGTATTGTGACACTTTAATTAGTGTCACATAACTATGTGCTACCGCACAATTATCCACTATAATAATAGTATAA
>CEQI01003923.1_pt1 | contig 11314 bp, 7 predicted proteins | sample 531011 | NCBI WGS metagenome assembly CEQI01 (sample SAMEA2621204, study PRJEB7988) | marine metagenome | biome: marine biome (ENVO:00000447); feature: surface water layer (ENVO:00002042); material: "saline water (ENVO:00002010), including plankton (ENVO:xxxxxxxx)" | depth 5 m
CAATTGTACTAAAGCCATAAACCCCAGTCCTAGTTTGCCATTGTTTACTTTTGCATGGTAACTGGAAATTATACCTAACTTTTCTAATTTTTGAACTCTACCCAGTGTTGGCGCTGCTGATAAACCAACAATTTTACTAAGCTCTATATTGGTTATTTTACTGTTTTCTTGTAAAGCCCTTAAAATTTTTAAATCTATAATATCTAATTTCATTCTCTGTGAATTTCGGAATAAAAATACGCTTTATACGGGTTTTACAAAATAATATTTCAATAAAAAATTGAAAATAATACTGGCCTCGATGGAGAAGCGTCATTTTTTAGATTAGAAATCGATAAGTTTAGAAGATAAAGGTCATCTGGTACGTCATCTGGTACACCAATAAATTCAGTTATAGTTCTTTCCATGTCAATGGAAGAAGGATAATCCCAAAAAGCCTTATGTGCTAATAACAAGCCCTCATCAAATTCTTTATCTACAGATGGTTGATCGATTAATAAATGTTTAATTCCGATCTTTCTAAGATAAGCTGTCGTTTCTTCATGCAAGTATGGCCAATTTGTATTGTCGTAATTTTTAGTGTTTAAGGATTTATAATGATGTTGTGTTTTAATTACTATTGCTTCTGCTAATGGATTAATTTTTCCTTCTATTTGTGATTTTAAAATACACAAGTCACCTTCTAAATAAGGTTTTTTACTTGATGTTTTAAGACGAATTGGTTCAATTGTTATGAGCTGTGCTAAAAAATGAAATTGATTTAACACTGAAATTACTGGTACCGCTTCTTTTGAAATGTGTCCAACAGACTCCGTGTGAGTCATGTTGGCATGAGGGTTAATATTAAGTTCTTTGAAATTTACAGCGCCCCCTTCTGCCACACTTCCAACAAAACCTTCACCTCTTATAATATTGGTTTTCATTTCAGAGGCATACCAAGCCTTGAAACTTGTATCTTCTCTAGTAATAAGTGATATATCAATAGGGTTGCTTAAATCAGCCTTTGCATTTTTTTGACCTACTTTAAAATTAACAATCATCAATTCAAAATAAATAATTCTCTTGAAATATACTCTGATAAAAGCCATTTTTCTTTTCTCAAAGAAATTACAGGACCCTCTTTGGCTAAAAATTTATCATCAATAAATTCTTGTATTTTAAGCTTTATTTTATCCTGCTGATTAGACTCAATTAAAGACAAAGCTTCTTCTATGTTTACTCCTTCTTTAGTACGTAAACCAAGCATAATTAATTCGTTAAAATGATCAATATTGGATAGTTTTTCTTGTTCTTGATTCAATTTTCCTTGTTGTAATTGTTTTATATATGCTGCATTATTCGAGATGTTCCATTTTCTTGTTGGATAATTATAGGAGTGAGCTGATGGGCCTAAACCCACATATTGCTGCCTTTTCCAATAATTAGTATTGTGTTTGGAAGCTTTTCCACTTAAAGAAAAATTGGAAATCTCATAATGGTCATACCCTTTCTGCTCTAAGGTTTGGGTAATTAATTTGAATTCTTCCTCACTTTTCAAGTCAGTAAGTTCTGCTAATTTTTCTTGTTTCTTTAACCATCCAAAATAGGTTTTTTCTTCAATGGTAAAATGATAGCATGAAATGTGAAAGGGAGAATTATTTAAAAGTTGGTAAAGTTCGTTAGAAATATTTCTATTAGGAAAATTCGGCACACCATATATAAAATCTACGCTAATATTTTCAATTCCTAATTCTTGAGCTTTATTTATAGCTGTTATTGCTTTTTCACTTGAATGATTTCTATTCATCCAGTTCAATATTTTATCATCTAATGATTGTACGCCTATGCTTAATCTATTGATGCCTATCTTTTGATACCCTCTTATTAGTTCTACCGTAATATCCTCAGGGTTAACTTCAATGGTAACTTCTTGAATTTGTGATGAATCTACATAGATAAAAATTTGATTCATGATTTTTTCTAATTCAGCAAGCGTTAACAACGAAGGAGTCCCTCCTCCAAAATATATACTATTAAATACTCCCGAAAACTCTTTTTTTCTCAGTTTAATTTCTTCACAAATTGCATTAGTTAAAGTTGATTTATTTGACAAATTTGTAGAAAAGTGAAAGTCACAATAATGACATGCTTTTGTACAAAAAGGAATATGAATATAAATACCCGACAAAACTATTTTAACTAATATTGAAAATTAATATCGTAATTTTACGACAAATTAAAACTAATGATTAAAGCTGTCTTCAATAAAAACATAAATGTTCAACTATCTTCAGAAGAGTTCTCAGATTTTCATGTAGAAAGTATAAATATTGATGAAAAAAGTGTGTCTTTAAGAGCAAATGGAAATAAATACCATTGTAGGATCTTAAAAAAATACCCTGAAGACAACACCTATTTTATTAAAGTTAATGGAAAACTTATTGCGCTAGAAAAGAAATACCATTATGATGATGCTGTTTCAAAGATTAGTAAATACACTAAAAGCGACCAGAAAGTCAACCAGTTGCTTTCACCAATGCCCGGACTTATATTGGAGATTCAAACTACTGTTGGAAGTGAAGTTAAAAAAGATGAACCATTAATGATTTTAGAAGCTATGAAAATGGAAAATGTGCTTTGTTCTCCTGTTGATGGTATAATTGAAGAAATAGTTGTAACTCCTAAACAAACTGTTGAAAAAAATAGTGTCCTTATTAAATTTAAAGCATGAAAAGAATTTTAATATTTCCAATCGTATTTTTCTTAATTGGATGTTCGTCTCCCGAAGCAGAAGCTGTTATAGTAACAGTACCTGAAAAACAAAATGTTGTTGAAGATCACGAGTATAAACTTGGCGAAGTCATGGTAAAATGGACAGCGTTTAAACATGCAGCTAAAGCTCAAGTTGGTGGTAAATTTAATTCTGATTCCATCAAAGTATCAGGGTTTAAACCAAGTACCAATCTTTCTGAAGCCATTAATGGTCTTTCTTTTGCAATTCCTACCTCAACCACAAGCACTGGTGATAAGACAAGAGATTATAAAATAATTACCTCTTTTTTCAATACCATGTCCAATACAAAAGATATAACTGGAACCATAATAGATTTAAAAGATAATGGTTCTGGGTTACTTTCATTAAATATGAATGACCAATCCATTGAAAAAGACTTTAGTTGGGAATTGGATGAAAATAGCTATGAAATTTATATTAAAACTTCTATTAATGTTCTTGATTGGGGTGCTGAAGCTGCGCTCAACGCGCTCAATGAAGTTTGTTTAGAACAGCATACAGGGCCAGATGGCGTAAATAAACTTTGGCCAGATGTAGATATTACGGTAATAGCAGCGCTATAGTTTATCTATATTTTTAATAATATACTTTCCAAGTATATCATATTCAATATTAACATGATCTCCTGCCTTAATTTGTTTAAAGTTTGTATGAGAAAAAGTATATGGTATAATGGCTACCTCTAAATGTTTATCCTCTGTTTTAGTTACGGTAAGACTTACTCCATTTATACATATGGATCCTTTATGAACAACTAATCTGTCTACTTCGTCAGCACCCAAAAATAAAAACCTCCAGCTCCCCTCATCCTCAGTTATTTTTATGCATTTAGCTAAATCATCAATGTGTCCTTGAACCATATGCCCATCCAATCTTCCACCTACTTTTAAACACCTTTCCAAATTAACCAAGCTGCCTAAATTTAGTTGGTTCAAATTTGAAATAGATAATGTTTCTGCAATAGCAGTAACTTTATGCCAATTGTCATTTTGCTCTACAACCGTCAGGCAAACTCCATTATGGGAAACACTTTGATCAATTTTCAACTCTTTTGAAATGGAGGACTCTACAACAATATGTAGATTACCATCTTCTTGGGTTAATTCAATTACTTTTCCAATAGTTTCAATTATTCCAGTAAACATTAGTTTTGATTTTCGTAATCTTTAAATAAATGTAAAAAACCATTCATGTCGTTTTTCACAATACCTTGAATTCTTAATTCCTCAATAATGCAATTGTAATAATAAACACCAGAAGGACTTATTAATCCGCTTTCTAAATTAATTCCGTCCCACGAAAATGATGGATTGGTAGTATTAAAAACTTCTAACCCCCATCTATTAAAAATATGCATATCAATTGCATTAATATATCTAATGGGCATCAGTGCTTGAAAAGCATCGTTATTACCATCGTTATTTGGTGTAAATACATTAGGAAGTACAAATTCCGGACAATTATCAAAACATATTGTATCACTTGGTGAACTTTCATTATTGTATTGAGCCGAATCAATAGCCGTTACATAATAACATCCTGCAACAGAAGGTTGACCGTTGTATGTGTATTGATGTTCAAATGTGGTGTCAGTAATAGCATTAAATGTTTGTAATAAAGAAAAAGCACTATCTAAGAATGGTTGGAAATAAAGACGGTAGGAAACAGCATCATCAGCACCATGATTATTGGGGTTTGTCCATTGAAAAGAATTAATTCCTGATTCACAATTTTCTATGCTTTGAAAAACTAAGTTTCCATTAATATCAATCATACTATTGCTATCTAAATTAGTGCTAATATCTGGTGGTGGTGGTGGTGTGAAGTCAAAAGGCACATCACAAACCTTTTGTGATAAATTAATAATTGGACTATTAAGTGTAACGTAAATGGGGCTGCCTGAGCTCTTAATGTAATAGCAATACTCTTTTAAATTAATGAGCCCAGAGTCTAAATAATAAGCGGTAACTGTTGAGTCAATTAATGTGTAATTTCCATTAATGCTGTCAGATCTAAATATGTAATACAAACTATTTTGCCAAGGCACATCATATGTCCAAAATAACTCTATTTGATTGTCATTTGGAACAGAATATAAATGGATGCTACTTGCAAGATTGGTTGTCCCTAATAAAGTATCCAACCCATTAAATTGATAGTAAATACCCACGCTGTAAAAACGATTCGTATCTGTAGTGTTGGTGACATAAGAAATGGAAGAGTCTAAATTTTGTATTACACTTGAAGAATTACCTTGATATATTGCTTGACCTTGACTATTAAACACTTTGTAAAAATATGGCGGGGCATATACATTTGTATCTAAATCAAAAGGATGGTACCAAACTATGGAATCTATGCCATTGGTATTATCTGTTTCAACAACAGTAATATTGTTCAAAATTGGAATCTCATTTTTAATAGTAACGCATGATGTGTCTGTAGGACAACTCTCTACTTGATCATAGTCATACATGGCAGACACCACATAACAATACTTTTGATCAATAGCTATATTGTTATTATCAATATAAGTCGTATCATTTATGGAATTAATTTGATGGATTAGTGTCATCCCTAAATTACCTGTTATATTAGGGTTATCGCAACAATTAACCAAAGGAGAGGATGTCCCAGATTTGCGGTAAATTTTGTACCCAGTTGCGTTATTACATATTGGTTTATTCCAGGATAAATACACCGAATTACCAACAGCATTTATGCTAAGTCCGTCTAGTTTTGGTGGCCTTACCTTGATATTAAATGATTCAAAATCAGATAAGGACGGAGTGCCATCATCTGTTAATTGAATATTAATTAAATAGGGAGCTAGTTGAATATGACTACATTGTGTTTTCCAATTCACAATTGCATTAGCATATCCATTGCCATTTGTAAAAGAAAATGTAGCTGGAGAAATAGGTAAATTAAATGGAAGTCCACTTTCGGAAATTTCTAGAAAATCTTGATTTGGATCATTGCCATAAATAATAAAATTTAAAGTGTCATTAACATTAACACATTTATCAGCTACTGGAGTTATTGATGGTGGATTGTTTGGACATTGTGCAGAAACCGATAGTTGTATATCCCTAATGACATATCCAACTTCAAACCCGTTCCTCCACTCTTGAATTTTGATGGTAAAATTATATTCCCCTTGCATCATGGGGTTATTCCAAAATACCGTTCCAGAAGATGGGTCTATACCAAAAGCTGAACTTGAATTTTGAGGCGTTAAATTGGGTATGGTATACACGGTGTTTGCCAGAGGAATAGCTCCTTGACCTAAGGGTGAAACTAATTCATACGACAAAGAATCACCGTCAGGATCATATCCCATGGGGTTATACGTGTATGGCTTATTGACACAGGCTATTTCTGGACAAGGACATTCGTCAAACTGAATAGAACTATTGGGGCCTAAAAAAGCGGATATATTTATTACTGTCTTTAGTGCAAATACAATTTGGTCGCTTGAATTAATATTTATAATTCCAGCATTTCGATTAGGGTCTTCAACCGTTATAATGTGTGTGCCTGGAGACGAAAAAGTGTGTGTCCCAGTATATTTATTTTTTTTAAACTGGCCTGCCAATACTTGAGATGTGCGTTGAAAAGTGTCAGAAACGGCATATGATGTACCTAAATCAAAATCTATTTTTAGTTCTTCTCTGTCTGGGTTTTGATTTCCACCTATGCCTGGGTCCGTGCATGTACTTATGGTTATTTCATAAGTTAATCCTCCTAAATGGATGTATGTTATTTCACCCCCTCTGTTATGTGATGCCCATAAATTAAGTGGTAAAAGAAAAATACATATGTAAACTAATCGAAATAACACAACTTGGCAAAAATACTCAATTCAAGATTAAAGTTAATTGTTGTATAGTTCATAATTTGAGTTCATGCGATATATTTGAATAATATTTTTTATAAATGGAAAAACAAATTATTGTTGGAATTACAGTTGGAGATCCAAACGGAATAGGTCCTGAAATTATTATCAAAACATTTAATGACAATAGATTATTAGATTTTATCACACCAGTTATTTACTCTCCCAAGAATATTATAAAAGACTATGTAGATTTATTACAATGCTCTGTGGGTTTTAAGGTTATTAGTAATCTCAAAAACATCAAAAATAAAAATCTATATGTATTTGATATCCCTGATAAATCTTTTAAAATAAGTCCAGGAAAAAACTGTAAGGAGGCAGGTGAAATCTCATTCAAATCTTTGGAATTAGCCACTGAATCAATGATTAAAAACCAATTGGATGTTATTATAACTGCACCCATAAATAAAAGTAATATTCAAAATAAATCTTTCGATTTTAAGGGTCATACAGAGTATTTTACCTCATTAGCTAATGTTGAACATTCACTTATGCTCATGGTACATGAAGACTTAAGAGTAGCATTGGTTACAAATCACCTCCCTTTAAAAAACATTTCTAATGCACTTAATGATACATTAATAAAGGAAAAAGCAAGACTATTCAATAATTCATTGATTAAAGATTTTGGTATTCAACGTCCAAAAATAGCACTGCTTGGCTTAAATCCACATTGCAGTGATGACGGATTAATTGGAAATGAAGAGAGAGATATTATAATTCCTGCAATTGAACAACTAAATAAAGAAGGTTTACTTGTGTATGGGCCCTTTCCAACAGATGGTTTTTTTGCTAATGGAGCATATAAAAAATTCGATGGCATTCTTGCCATGTATCATGACCAAGGGTTAGCTCCATTTAAAATAATAAGTCAAAATCAGGGAGTTAATTTTACAGCTGGATTACCAATTATTAGAACATCTCCAGATCACGGAACAGCATACAATATTGCTGGAAATGGCATAGCAGATGAAAATTCATTTAGGAATGCCATTTATACTGCTATTGACATCTATAAAAAGAGGAGTAACTAAAGTCTAATTATCTTCCTCCGCTTTTAACTTTTGTTGATGTAGCCCTAGTTGAGGTTTTTATTATAGTGCTAGACTTCGTTGAAGTTTTCGATGAACTGGAACTACTGCTTGAACTCGAGTTAGACGAGCTGGATTTACTTTTCGAACTACTGCTTGAATTCGAGTTAGACGAGCTAGAGCTACTGCTTGAACTAGAGCTGTTGTTCGATTTTTCTTCTTTTTTAATAATAGGACTTGTGAAAAAATTATTTGAATTGGTATTTTTATCTTCTTCCTTGTAATTAGTCTTTTGATTACCTGAATCATTTTCCTCTTCCTTGTCATAAGAAGAACTGCTGTTATATTTATTTGATGAGTTTGAACTGTTGTTTGTTGGGGCAGTATAATAATCAGACTTTTGTCCTTGTTGTTCATCTTCTAAATCCGAATATCCATAAATAAAGTAAATCTTTTTACTAACCGCACCAAAAGCATTGGTGATGCTCATCGTAAGTGAGGTGACTTTATTTCTGTCTAAGCTTAAATTACCTACAATAAATCCGTTTGATGGGATGAATTTAACGCTCCCTGCATCTGATGGTGAGGTGGAAAACTCAAACTTAGATGATTTATCATCATGATAAACATAAGCACTAATACTTATCAAATTGCTATTGACTCTAAAAGGGCTATTAAAACTAGAAAAGCCATTATACTTACGCACTTTTATTACTGGTGGTGGGCCCTCCTTGATAATTTCAATTGCTTTACTATCTCCTCCTGCCTTGTTTAAGGCATGTATTTCAAATTGATTTACACCATTTTGAAGTGTAGCATCAATCGTTATTTTTTTACTTACATGATCAAAATTAAAGCTTTGTGCATTGCCATTCAATACTACATTAATTTGGTTTTTATTTGAAATATTTTGAATTACTCCCGTTATTTTAGCTGTGCTAGAAGATGTTCTATTGAAGCTATTATTGTGAGATGATAATACTATTTCAGGTTTTGAAATGGCATTGATATATTCTATTTTTTTACTTGTTGATACCGGAGTACAACCGTTATCTGCTTTTACAACAAGGCTATTTAAGCCTAAATTACAACTTAAGAGTGCATTTAAATCTCCTGAACTTGGGTCAAATGTAAATTGTTGAGTAATTCCATTCAGTAAAAGCTGTACTTGATTTTGCTTAGAAACCCCTTTTAGGTTAAGTGACACAAGCTGATCTTTATGGTTAGTAATCAACTTGTTTTGTTTTGAACTAGGGCTAACCCAGTTAATGACAGGGTCTTGACAAGTAACTTTATTTCCATAATTAAATGTTACTGTTTCTGTTACAATTCCACAGGTATTGTAGGCTATTATTTCATAAGAATGAGATCCTGGTGTCAAGTTAATCATGGTAGAGAAATCTCCTGTATTCACATTAAAGTTATAGCCCTGTATGTCATTGCCGTTTTCTTTAAATCTTATTGTTTGAGTATTGATGATTTTAGCCATAATTGAAGCTTTATTATTGTTGGTGTTGACAATATTTGTGGTTGGGTTTATCATCTGTATTTCAGGATTGTCACACTCTCTCTGAATATGATTCAATACTATGGTTTTTTGGGCTGTTCCAACGTCATTAAAAGCTTGAACATTAAAAGTGTTTGCTCCTGGATTTAATTGAACTTCACATTGAAAATTAATGGAAGAAGGATTGAATAGAAACTTTTTTGAAGCAACATTATTAATCAGTGCAGTAGCATTTTCATATTTATCTACATGTTCAATAGTTCCTTGTATTAGCACAAGATTATTAGCCGTAGTAAAATTGTTTTCTTGAGGATAAGTAATGGTGATAACTGGCGGAGAAAGTAACTGAACTTTTTGGTATTCTATGTTGACATTATCGTTGTCAGAACCAAAGTCATTATTACCAACTACATACAAGTTATTTTTCCCCTCTTTTAAATTTAGATTTACCTCTAAAATTTTACTTGTCGGATCAAATGAAAAATTGGTAATGTTCTTGTTGTTTAATTTAACTGTAACATCAGATCTATTGTCAACTCTTAATAATAATGCTTTTGCATTAATGTTTTCGTGTTGAGTAACAAAAGGATCTGTAGATGGGGTTGTTATTGATACATCTGGTGGAAGTTGATTTGATAGGTCTTGATGGTTAATCACAACTCCATCATCATCCATACTATAATCATTTTGGACTTTTACAAATACCTCATTTGGGCCCTGATGCAAAGTAGCTGTAAATTTAATTTCTCCAGAACTAGGGAAAAAATCATAGGTTACTGGTTGTTGATTCACCAATACTTGTTTGATCTCTTGCATTGATTTTACATTGGAAACAGCTACAACATTGTATTGTTGGTCTTGAGTTGTAATGTTGTTTGTAGCTGGATTTGTTATTTTAACTGTTAATGTTTCTGGAGTATTTAGAATAATTTCTCTCTTTGAACTGTCCCTTCCGTATTCGTTAATTCCTTTTATAAGAATTTCATTTGTTCCTTCTTTTAGGGTAACATTTGAAGAAAATAATTTTGTTGATGTATTAAATAGAAACGATGTTGATTGTTTGCCATCTACATAATATTCTACATCTGATTTCTTATTAACATTTAAAATGTATGCTTTAATAGGAACATTCTTGTGCTGCGTTTGTGTTTGATAGTTAAGCGGATTGGTAATGTCAACAACAGGTGGAGAACCCAATATTTTTCTTGCATAAATAATAATGGTCTCATCTTGATCAAAACCATAATTATTGGTTGCACTAATCTCAATTACATTTTGTCCTGGACTTAGTTCCAATTTATAGAAAATAAGAGAGCTGTTTTTGTCAAATGAATAGTCACTAGTTGAAACTACATCACCATTATTATTGATTACTATCTGAGATTTTGAATTTACATTATAAGCCCTTGCCTTCAAATAAAACAAACTTCCATGGACTTTCATATTGGTATGAGATGGATTTGTAATATTTACTATAGGTGGAAGTCCATTGCTGTTGTAATGAACATCATCTGTTGTTATTGGATTATTAGTATTACTAACATTAGTACTTGTTGTTGGATTTATGGTAGGCGAAATTGGTTCATCATCTGTGTCGTCTTCATCATAGTAATAGTTAGACTCTCCAGAGTGTTTGTTTCTTAAATCAAAATTCAGTCGAATAGCAGTATAATGATAGCGATCATTTAAGTTATCGTAATTAAAACCATTTATATCGCTGGTTAAGGCATAGGTAATTTTATGTTCAAAACCCATGGAGAAATAAGGATTTATTTGATATCCAATACCAATTCCCAGAGAAGGCATAAATTTTAATTGATTTGGTAAAATAACCGTCTCAAATTCTAGGTCACTTATTTGCTTTATTTCTCTTGCAGATTTTCTATCGTTGCCTTGTATGGTATTAAAATTTGGAATACTGCTGTAATTATAGGGGTTTTGTCCATTTAAATAGTCTGCTTTTACCCTGTAATCCGTAATACCAAGCCCTCCAAAACCATACAATAAAATACCTGTTTGTTCTCTCAACTTGTGTAATGAAAGTACCCCTTCAAAGGTGAATTCATTTAAATCCATTCTATAATTTCTAAAAACTTCCGCTG
>CEQI01040253.1_pt1 | contig 11236 bp, 9 predicted proteins | sample 531011 | NCBI WGS metagenome assembly CEQI01 (sample SAMEA2621204, study PRJEB7988) | marine metagenome | biome: marine biome (ENVO:00000447); feature: surface water layer (ENVO:00002042); material: "saline water (ENVO:00002010), including plankton (ENVO:xxxxxxxx)" | depth 5 m
GCATTGGCAACCAATTGTTTTCTAAATGAATTGTTAGGTTCTTCATCTTCTTCACCAATTATGGGGAAGGCAGCATCATCTAAAACAGCATAACCTTTCGTTACCCAATATATCGGTGAACCATAGTAAGGGTAAGTAAATTGATTGGCATTTTGCGTGTTTTGGCCGGCTGTGGATTTATCCTTGTACTCCACAGGATAAGCCCACATAATCAAAGGAACTTTTTCTTTTTTTTCTTGATCATATCCTAAAGGCAAGTATAATGTTCCACTGAGTTCTATCCCATCTTCCCGCTTATAGGTTATAACTTCTTTATGTACATCCTCAAGCCCTTTGAATGGATTTTCAAATGAAGTTAAAGCGCTTGGTTTTTTGCTTTTTAACTTTTTGATGTAATAATTAGGGTACTCGTTTGGTGACTCTATTCTGGTTATTAATTGCCCTGTTTTAGGAACAAATCGAATAATATTTTCCAGCTTATCAGCCATTTTGGATTTATATAGTGTTTCTTTTTTACCTGATGATAAATTCATCGAATAAAGCATTGGGAATTGCCCTTCTTTTGTGAATCCATCGGAAATAAGTGAAACTATACCATCCTTTTGATGAACTATATTTCTGCCAAATTCATTTTTTACCATGACCAAATCTCCCGGATCGTTGTATTTGTCTTGATAGTTTCTGTCAAAAATAATTTGAGGATCATTGTCTAATTTACTTGGATTGAAGGTGTATATTTTGGCATTTCTGGTATTCCACCAATAATCATATAAAAAAGCAACCTCATCCGTACTCCAACTAATTCCACTGTATCGATTAATGGTCTTTACCATAGATTTTCCAACTCCTTCAAAAGGGTGCTTTAATTCAAAAACTTCATCTCTAAATTCCACTTCATTGTTGGCATCTCCTCCATCCAATGCTTTTACATATACCAGTGACGAAGGCTTGTCTGCTCTCCACTGAAAGGATCGTTTATGGCTTACTGTAGACATAAAACCTTTGGGCATATCTTCCACAAGCGGGTCATCAGCTATTACTTTAACCAAGCTTCCATCTTTATTGTAAATGGTTGTTTTTGAAGCAAATCGATAATAAGGAACGATATAGGAAAAAGGTCTGGCAATGGTCTTTACCATAACAAATTCTCCATCTGGTGAAAAGCTTATATTTCTAAACATATCATTAGCTAACCATGGCTCCATTTCACCATCTAAATTGACTTTATACAAATCGGATAAAGCGAGTTGTTCAAAGTTGTGTTCATCTATTTTGTTTTTAAGCAAATCCTGGTAGGTTCGATTTTGTGCCTTTTTCCCATTATTTACACTAATAGTTGGGCCAGCAGGTATTTCATTCTCACCATCAATAAGCGGTTTTGAATTGGAAGATTTTAACTTAACCAATAGGCTTTGACTATCCTTAAACCAATTAATTACATCCCCTAAATTGGCATTGGCTTTGGCGCTTACTATTTTTTTAACCTGAGACTTTTTCACATCCAAAACCCAAACTTCTACCCCATTTTTTACCGTATTGGTAAAAGCCACTTTTTTTTCATCAGGTGACCAACTGAAGTTGGCTAGCTTAGGTTGATTAGGTAATCCTGAAACTTGAATAACTTTTGGTTTTTCTTCAATAAAATTTACTTTGACATTATTATAATACCTTGTTCTACTGCCAATAAATGTTTTAGGATCAATTCTTAATCCACCTAGTCGCATTTCTTTAATAGACAATTCTTCTATGCTTTTATAGGCATCTCTGTATGCTAATAGCATAACTTCGTTTTTAGCATCTAGAAATGTTCTTGGAGCAAGTTCAACATCAACTAAATCCAAAATTTCTTTCGATGGTTTTTGATATGTTAATTTTTCTTGAGCATTGGTCGTACTAACAAAGCACACTAATGCTACTATTGTTGCTATATTAATTTTAAATTTTTTCATGCTATTTTTTAAACGGAATTAGACATTAAATTACACAGAATTCAAAACTATCTATTTTAAATTTTAGCTGCATTTCTTTATTCAGTATTTCTCTGTTTAATTCTGTATACTCCAAAATTAGTAACTTCTCTATGGCTAATTTATCCTGAAAAATCAAGTCTGAAGATTTATACAATGTCTCCTTATCTAAAGTTGTAAAAAGTTTAACTTCCAATTCAAATACGTAAGGCGTAAAAAACCAAATTGGCCTGCCTTTAACTGCAAAAACCTCTACTCTCATAAATTAGCTAACAGCCTTTACTAATTAAATATACAAAAAGTAAATCTACCACCTCAAATAGTCTTTTCCCATGTCTAAAGCCCAGTCTTTTACAGAACTTATACCGTGCTTTTCTTTAAAAAAATCATCCCAATTTTTTTTCCAAATAAAATAGCGCAAGTATGATCCATACAACAACTTTATTTCTTCCTTTACTATTTCTGCAGGGATGGTTTTCCAGGAAGTTGACGTTAATTCTTCTAAGATCAGTTTGGCATATTCTTCGGTTCCTATATATATATTTTTAAACTCCCTGCTTGTCCTTTGAATTCTCAGATATAATTTGGGAGTGCCGTTTGTTTTCTTTTTTGTTTTATGCGATCTAAAGCCTATAGAAACAGAAAAGCTAAAATTGATAATCAATTTATTTAATTCAGTTTTAGCTCTTTGCATTTTTAACATATATCCAGGACGTTCAGTAGTGCCCTCTATTTTATGTTTTATTTTTTTTATAAGATCTTTTCTTTCTTTTATTTCATTATTTAAATCCTCTATTTGACTTACTGCTTTTTGAATTAACAAGTGATTTTCTCTAAGTTTTCTAAAGTTAATTCTCTGAGGTTCTGTTAAATTAATGAAGAGTTCATCAGGTAAATAATCTAAAAAGAATTTTTCCTCTCTTGCGCGGTAATTAAGTATGTTTTTCAAATGTAAATTATTGTGGTGAATCTTTTAAAATTATTTTAAATATACCACAATTAATTGACTATTCTATTACTTTAGTTAGAATATGAAACTTTTGCTTTTAAGCTGTTATAAATCTTATTTGCCCTGTCAACTAGTGCTTGATCAAAGTCTTTTGATGCTGCTGTTTTGTTATTGAAAGGCTCTCTTTCTAATGAGACTTTTTCTTTTTGCAAATGAGATAATACTGTGTTCATTATCATCTGGGGGGTTTTGCAGTAATCTTCATAACAAATGAGTATAATTTCATCAGATAATGAAGTAGCAACATATTCATAATAATTTACCCAAGAATTAATCCAAAAATTTAGCTCATTTTTATCCGAATCAATTAATGAATTAGAGAATTCAAATTGTTTTTGATGAAGTCCGAATTCATGATGGCCTAACCAATCCATATATTCCAACACAAATGGTTGATTTTCTTGAAGCTGCTTATACTTTTCATGTTGATTTAATAAAGAGGTGGCATGAGTCAATGGCTCTCTAAATAAAACTACCACTTTATAATCAGCATTGAATGTTTTTAAACTGTGATGCCTTAACATAAAGTTATTATTTTTAGCCAAATAGATCTTATCATCACTAGTTCTAATAACTTTTTGATAATTCATGTAATTTTCATAGTCCTCTACACTGATATTGTACGTTGTCAAACAATCCTCTTTTATATAATCGTCTTTAGCTAATATTTTAAAGAAATGTTCTTCTAAAGCTTCCACTGAATTTAGCCCAATCATAAGACCATCTTTATGACTTCTCTCTTTAAGTTTTGAGGATTTGGGCTTATACCATTTTTTCCAGGTATTAGGAGCTATTAAAAAAGGCATATTTGCATAATCCAAAGAGGAGAAATATTGAGTATTAAATAGGTCAGTCATCAAGCTTGTTGTTCCTGCCCTTGCAAGCCCTGTTACAATTAAAAATTGATTTTTATCTCGTCTATCCTTTGCGTATTTCTTGACCTCTCTTTTAAAAAGTTTTTTACTGATCTCATAGTTATTAAGAATCATTCTGTGCAATAACTTTGATAATTCGGAATAACCATCTTTAGTTCTTTTGAAAGGAATGATGAAAGGGATTGTTGCACCAACTGAAATAGCCAAAATAGACTTAAAACTTGATAAGTCTATGGTATACCATAATGATCCTAAACTAATTAGTCCATAACTAATTCCTGCAGAAAGAGCTATAACTAAAATCATCAAGCAAAGAGACTTTATTGTTTGAATAGCATGATGCTGTATTTTGGAAATCTTCACGTCATCTTCTTCAGCTGATAACATGCTATTTAAAAGAGTAATGGCATTAAGCGCTAACCCACGAAATACAACAGATAAAAAACGAATTACAGAGAATGCTGAAAGGAAAGAAAAGCCAAGAAACAAGTAATACATGCTACTTTTTCTTTTTAAATATGTTTTTGATTTTAAGCCATATGATATACCCAAAAGCAAACAATACAATTCCAGCAATCAAAAAGATTAAAACAATACTTGTAACTCCCATTCCGGGGCCTATGTATAACATACTCATTTAATTACTTTAATCCAGTTAGGTAAGTGGTGATATCCTTCATGATGGGAAGGTAATACATTTTTATAAACTACTTTTTCATTATTAATAACCCATAAAATACCACTGTTTTGCTCCTCCACAAAATAAGTTGAATCGTTAAGTTGTTGTACCATACCTTCCGTATTTGTGAAAATTTCATTTGTAATAAAAATATCTTCCTCTATCACATTAAAGTTATTTGAGCTTAAGCTATAGGACATAATATTAGATTGAAAATTATGAAGTTCAATAGGTTCTTCAGAGTGTGGGTTAGCCCAATTGTTTTGGGCTTCATTAACAAAAGTATTGTTATTGAAAAACAATAGTGTACTATCATTTATAATATCTACATCATGTTGACAATAGAATGGTCCAGAAATGACTTGAATAACTTGATTTTTTATTGGTCTGTAATGAATAATAGACGACAAGTTACGAGAGCTTATAAATACATCTCCTTTTTTAAAATAAGGTGAATCATATGTTGCTGGCTCAATGTCGTTAATATGAAAAGGATCATCAATATTGGCTGTTTTAAGTAGTAGGTGCTCTAATTGATTCTCTTTAAGCATTTCAGAAATTGATTTTACAAACAAAATCTCTCCTGTAATATGATCTAACTTAACAATAACATTGTCTACACACCACAATTTTTTGTCCCCTAATTGAAATGTTGTTTTATAGAAAATATGTCCATTAGGTTCGCGAACATAAGCACATGCCCAAATATTTTCATCATCATCAATTTGCATGGAATGGTGATGAATAATGCCTTCTTGTTTCCAAACAACATTACCCAACTTATTTATTTTAGTTATTCCACTAACTCCATTAAAAGAATAGCATAGTGAAGAGTCTGAAAATAAAACTGGATCCATGATTCTGTCGTGAGGTTGAAATGGATTTGGAATTTTCCAACTATGCAATAACTGGTTGTCTTTTAAATTAAATAATTGAACACTACGTTCCTTATAATTACTTGTAAAGGCACTGAGTAATTTAATCTCTTGATTTAAATCATTAATATCTTTAAAATTTGGAGGAGTTAAAACAAAAGTTTCGGGTAATTTTTGCACTTCTTCCACAGCCTTTGAAAACATATCTGGGAAATCTCCCAAATACCTTATTAATTCCCCAACAAATCCAAATTCCTTTTCCTTTGAATAACTGTGCTTAGTTAACCAAATTAATAGAGATAATGAAAAAACAACAACAATGGTTTTAGCACTAAAAGCAAGTACCTTCTTCATATAAACTAAATTTTTGGACTACAAAAATTAAATTTTCTTAGAAACTTTTCGATAAGTTCTTTCTTTCGATTGCGTTTCCTCCACTTTTGGAACAAGAGGACCTTTACGCTTATTTTCTTTTTTCTTAGTCTCTTTATTATAATTCGTTTTTTTCTTGGACTTCTTATCTGCTTTCTCTTCTTTAGTACCTTTACTTCCTTCGCTGTAATCCGTTCTTTTTGGTTTTATCTCTTTATCTCCATATACCGTTTTTCTCTGTACGCCCTGAACTCCATTTTTAGGATTATCTTTTTCTTTCTCTCCTGCTCCTGACGAATCATCACTACCTTCTGTTTTCACTGGAGCTGCTCTTTCTTCTTCTTCAGCATCTTGAGCTGCTTTTTCCTTTTTTGGTCGACCAAAAGTTAAATTCATGCCAAAATGAATTTGCCCATTTTTAACTCTTCTGGTATCTACATTAATTGATTGACCTTCTGCACTTAAATTTTGTGATGGGTTAAGTACACCCCAGGCCAGAACATTATCAGTTAAGCAATATAATTCTACTGGACCTAAATTCAAAGATACACCCAAACCAACATTTGAATAGCTTCTGTTATAAATAGAATAACTTGCTGTTGCAGAAAGAAAATTTCCTAGGTGGTAGTTATATGCGACTCCTAAACCTCTTCTCCATCTTTTACGAACAAAAGATGAATATAGAGTTAATGAAACAAAATTATTGTGATCAACAATATATTCCATTGATGCATAAATTTTTGTTCTCAAAGAGGTGGTATAACTAGGATTAGAATATTGATAATTATCATATAGTGATGCTTCAACAGAGTCTTCAAGAATGTTTTTCAAGTATTCGACACTCGTTCCTTGGCCGAAAACAGTTATAGGATTATCAATACCATCATAAGTATAATCCCAAGCAGAAAGCTGTGTGTTAGCTGTGTAGTTGTTCCATGATATGAATCCTAAATCTAAGACTGAGGCTTCCAATAATAGTTTATCATTTAGATGGTAATTGAAGCCCAAATCAAGACCTAGACCATTGTTATTTCTGCCAAATAAATAATTACTCATAAAATTGGCATCTAAACCTGCCTGTTGCATCATGGCTGTATCATTTAGGTCGATGGCTCCTATGCAAGGTATAGAATCATCAATCATAACTAATGGTAGTCCAGCAGTTCTAAAATCAAAATTCATATCAAATGTGAGTGCGTGAGTATTTTGATCTGTTGTTATTCCCATATAACTAACATCCGTTGTGAAATTTTCCATTCCATACAAATATTTCAATCTTGCCCCATATGAAAATTTATTATCTACATCATGCACCCAATGCACAGCATATTCTCTCCAGTGAGTAAAATCAAAACCTAAACCATCAAATGATGCTCTTTTACCAAGTAAGTTGTTTCCGTTACCTTCCATGGCCATTATGATTAAATCTTTTGGGTAATTAAAAGTAAAGTCTAGCTTTTCTGTCACATTAAAAGAATAGAAATTATTACCTTTTTTGAAACCAAAAAAGAATAAATCAGTGCTAGCGTTCAATACCAAGAAATTATTGGGTTTCATTTTAGCAATGGCATTATCCACATCAGGCATCATGATACCATTGGCATTTTGATAAAACAAATCTCCCATGGAAAATCCAGTATTAAATGCAGAACCATAAACACTTGAAACAATCGGTAAACCAATATCTAATTTAGAGTCAGGAAATGAAGCTGGATCAACCTGAGTTATTTGTGGAATTGACGGCATGTGATACAAGATAAAATCTTGTTGCGCGAGGATTTTTCCCGCTACAAAAATTATTACTATGCTTAATATTCGCTTCATTAAAAAATTCTTCCTGCCACTAAAATGGCCATTTCAATACCCAATTTATAATCATTGTAAATTTTAATAGATTGTTGGGAGTTAAAATTCTCTGTATTAGCTTCTACATTTATTACAACAAACTTTGTAATATTAAGATTGTCAACACAGGTGCTGTCACAGAATAGCTCTGTTACTTTTTCGGTTGGTGTTTCTACTCTGCCATTTGCATCTGTTAAACCAGATTCAATAATCATTTCTTGATTGGCAATTGAGGTAAGTAAATTCTCGTTACTGTCTAAAAGTTCTAAAGTAAATGCGACCTCAACAGGCCATCCATTGGTAGATACAAATTTAATCACTGACTCTTCTATAGTGGTATTAGAACTAAATAGGTCATCCACTTTAAAATCAAAAGGTAAGGTGTCGCCCATAGCCCAACCTCCAGCATAACCCTCTAAAGGAAGCGTAATTTCAGAACTTACCGTAATTTCACTATTACTCATAACATAGTTGTTATTGGTAACATTTGGGTCAAGATTAATTGTTGCAGAAGAAGATGAAACCAAATTTTTTGGAGTAGCATTTATCAATTGATCTATGCTACTATTTAAAGCATTCATTACAATACTGGTTGATGCAGTACCGCCAGGACTACTTGGCTGACTCACAACTGGGAAATAAAAAGGAGCTGGTTGTAAATTTCCAGAAGCTGCTGAATCATACAAGATATCATCAATGAAATTACCGGATAAATCTTCATAATACATCGAATCCATTCCTAAATAAACATCAAACCCAAAACTATTCGAAATATCAAGTTTAATTTCAGGATTGGTTAGCTGAAAATCTATGGCATAGAAGGAATTTTGAAAAATATCAAAAATCATTTCCTCAGAACCTAAGTTAAAATGTTGATTCTTTAAATCTCCATTTAATTGATTAAATTCCATAGCGGTCATGCTAAATGACATAGTTAAATTGTCTGTTGAAGAAATATTAGCTCCAGAACCAGTGATAGTAGCATCAACATTAACGATGAACTCATTGAACCCTACATTACCTTGGGTAAAATCTAAATCGTATGATGATAAGTTAACTTGGGTAATAGCAGTATTATTTGCAGATGCCACAATAACATCTGTAAAAGGGGAAATTCCATCAATTAATGAGGGAATTGTTAGTGATAAAGACACTTCATGGCTTAAGCCATTATCTATGCTAATGGTTAATAATCCAGACGAAAAATCAATGGATGTTAACTCTTCGTTATTAGGAAAAGTAAAATTATAAGATGATGTATCTTGTATGTTAACTGTGCCAGAAAAAGGTAATCCACTTGGAAGTCCAGAAAGTGACCCTAAGGGGACATCAATATCAAAACTTGCATCTGATAGTGAAATGATTTGCGATGCATTCAAACTCATTGGTGGAGTAGTATATGCTAAAAAAAGTTCTCCTTGACCTCCTGTACTCACCACTCCTCCTGTGTCTCTTTCTAACATGTCTTGAACATCGATTTCAGCACTTACTAGAGGAATTGCCACATGATGATAAGTTTGTAAAGAAGCAAGATCAATGGTCTCACTTTTATTGCAGGAAAAAAGCAGTAAACTAATTACAATAAAATATGTTAATTTGATAGATTTCATTAAGAAAACCCAAAAGTAACTATTTTCCCACAATTATTATCAATATGAGAAATGTTCTTAATCAAAGTTTAATAATTTTAGCCCACCCAAAAAGTTGAATTTTGAAAGGCAAGTACCACTATCATTTATTATTACACTTCACTATTCTAATCTGGGGGTTTACTGGAATAATTGGAAAATTCTTAGAGTTGACAGAGCTGAACAGCTCCTACATAGTTTTCTGGAGAATGCTTATTGGATGGAGTACTCTTCTGCTTTATTTAATTTTCAAAAAACAAAAAGTACTTATTGATAGAAAAAGTGCCTTTAAATTTCTAGGGAATGGTATACTTATAGCCTTACATTGGTATTGTTTTTTTGAAGCCATTGTTAGATCAAATGTTTCCATTGCTTTGGTTTTTTTATCCACTACTGCACTATTCACTTCGTTTGTAGAACCACTTATTACTAAAAAGAAGTTTAACCCAAAAGAACTTATTACAAGCGTATTGGTTGTAATTGGAATTATTGTAATCATGAATGATTTGAACTTTTCAGAAAATGAAACTTATTTGTCAGCTATCGTTTTTTCTCTTTTAGCTGCCCTACTGGCTGCTTTATTTTCAGTTTATAATTCTGTTTTTGTTAAGGATCATCACTCAGGCGTAATATCTTTATATGAGCTTTTTGGTGGATTTGTATTCATAAGCCTGTTGTTTTTTTTATCAGGAGATATAGTGGTTAGTGAACTTAATCTTACTATGGAACAGTTTTCTTGGCTGTTTTTGCTTGGTACCATATGCACATCCTTTGCCTTTTTAATGGGGGTATATGTTATGCGTTTTATTCCTGCGTATACGGTAAATTTATCTGTCAATTTAGAACCCATATATGCTATTATATTAGCCCTACTATTCTTTAAAGATTCTGAATTGATGGACATTAACTTTTACATAGGATCTGCCATAGTTGTAGGCTCTATACTACTTAATGCACTTTTTAAAAAACAAAAAAAAGCCGCTTAAAAGCGACTTTTCAATAATTCAATATAATTAGTTATTATTATTTGTTTGCGTCAAATCCTGACTGTACTTCATCCCAGTTAATAACATTGAAAAAAGCACCAATATAATCAGGTCTTCTATTTTGGTAATTTAAATAATAGGCATGTTCCCAAACGTCAAGACCTAAAATTGGTGTGCCACCGCAGCCAATACCAGGCATCATTGGATTGTCTTGATTAGCAGATGAGCAAACCTCTAATTTTCCTCCATCTTGAACACATAACCATGCCCAACCTGAACCAAACTGAGTAGCTGCAGCATTAGAAAATGCAGTTTTAAATGCTTCAAATGAACCGAAATCTCTATCAATCGCCTCAGCTAAAGAACCTGATGGATTTCCACCTCCGTTAGGAGACATTACTTTCCAAAAAAGGCAATGATTAAAATAGCCTCCACCGTTGTTTCTTAGTGCTCCATTTGACATGTCCATAGTCAACATCAGCTCTTTAATTGATTTATTTTCTTTGTCCGTCCCTTCTAAAGCAGCGTTTAATTTTGCTGTATATCCTGCATGGTGTTTCCCATGATGGATTTCCATAGTACGAGCATCAATATGTGGTTCTAATGCATCATGACTATAGTCTAATTGTGGTAATTCAAAAGCCATTATAGTATTTTTAGTTATTTAGTTTTAATTGCTCAAAGCTATTTAAATTTGTTTTATTTTGAAAAAAACATCATTTAAAATGAATGTATTTAATGACGAATATTTCATGAAAAGAGCGCTTGATGAAGCTTATGCTGCCTATGAAAAAGATGAAGTCCCCGTAGGAGCAGTGATTGTTCACAAAGACAAGATCATTGCAAGAGGACATAATCTTAGCGAAAAATTAATTGATTTTACTGCTCATGCTGAAATGCAAGTCTTTACCTCAGCAAGTAATTATCTACAAAATAAATACCTCAATGAATGCAAGCTTTATGTAACATTGGAACCCTGCGTTATGTGTGCTGGGGCTGC
>CEQI01098705.1_pt1 | contig 11177 bp, 22 predicted proteins | sample 531011 | NCBI WGS metagenome assembly CEQI01 (sample SAMEA2621204, study PRJEB7988) | marine metagenome | biome: marine biome (ENVO:00000447); feature: surface water layer (ENVO:00002042); material: "saline water (ENVO:00002010), including plankton (ENVO:xxxxxxxx)" | depth 5 m
CCCCGGCGCGGCGTCCGGGTGGTGGCGTTCGATCCCGATAATGATCACGGGTGCATCGCCTATGACAGCCTTGGCAAATTTGCAAAGGCATTGAAGGCGGCGGACAAGAGCGGGAAAAACTACCGGATCAGCTACACCGGGGCCAAAAATGCCGGGCAGTTTGAAGCGTTTTGCGCCATGGCGTGGGAGGTGTTGGACGGTAGCAAAGACACCCATATTATTCTGGAAGAAGCCGCACAATTTACGGCCAGCAGCGGGCCAGCCCTGGAAGGCTTGGGTAACTTGCTCCTACGCGGGCGAAAGTATGGGGCGATTATTTACACCATCGGCCAGCGTGCCGCCGAATTGCCCACCACGGTCAGAAACAACAGCGCCCATAAATATGTGGGCGTTGTTGAGGGGCTAGACGATGCAAAAAGCGCGGCGCGCCTGGTGGACGTAAAACCGGAAACGCTAATGGAAACCCCGCCGGATCAGTTGCGATTCTGGCACCGGCAAACCGGAAAAAGCCCCGAATACATGCAATTTAAATACATGGGGTAAAACTGATTTAAACCTAAAAAACAGGTTTTGGGCGCTTCGGCGCCCTTTTTTTTGCTTGACCGAAAACCGAAACGGCGTGCTTTGCTAATGCCTGACACCTGCCAGGCCCACCACCTGGCAACACCGACAGGGAAGGGAGCGCGCAAGGATGCGTTTTTATTTCCGGTTTCTTAATTGGCAAATATGGGAATTTTACCGATGAACAAAAGCCGACTGATTACCGTAGCAATGGCAGTAGCCGCTATGGCCATTATCAACCGCGTTCCGCAGGCAAAAAAACTGGTTAACGGCCAGTAAAAGCCATGGGCGATCCGGTCAAATACATTAAGGAAAACACCAGTCCGGAAATTGTGGTTTCAGGGGTAGTAACTGCCCTGGCCGTGGGGCTGGTGTTTATCGCGTTTAAAAAATCAGGGATCGGCGCGCTAAAAGCGGTAGCCGGTGCCGCCAAGTAAAAAGGAATTTGCTATGCCTGGCATTCTCGCCGCAGAGCGTAACGAGGTGAAACTGGTAAGCCCGCAGGGTATCAACGCGGGCGGCACCGCTTACTTTAAGCTGCCTACTGGCCTTCGCTATCACATGTTGGTTATCAAGTACGCGGGCGATCTAACCGACTACCCGGAGTTGCGCGTAGTGGCCAACACCGAAACCATTCGCCGCGTGTCGTTCACCGAACAAGACATGATGAACCAGACCGACGAATTGCCCGCCGCCGGTGGCTTGCTGGTGGTGCCGTTTGATTCGCTGGGTATGCGTATCCGCGAAGGCCAGGAAGAAACAGCCCTTAACGTGGGCCGCCCTGCCGGTGCCGATCCGCAACCGGATGAAATCACAACCGCCGAAGTGCAAATTGATATCGATGCAGGCGCCAGCGCGCCAGCCCTGGAAGTATTCGCCACCACTTCGGCGGCCATGTTGGGCGGCGCCGGTCTGGTTCGCCATGTAGTGAAAACTACCCGCCAAGTCGGAGGCGCGGGCGAGTTCGATATTCAAGACCTGCCATTCAACAAGCCAAACCGGGCATTGATTCGCCGCGCATTTTTTGCCACCGAATCGGTAAACAAGCTGGAAGTGTACCGGGACAACGTGAAAATTTTCGAGCGTACCCGCGACCTGAACACGCGCCGCCTGGGCATGGGCGCCCGTAATCAACAGTCTGGGTGGACGCTGATAGACAAAACAGAGGACGGCTACAGCGGCAGCCGGATCAGCACTGTGGGTGTGCAGGATTTTCGTTTCCGTCTGAACATGACCGGGGCAGAGGCAAATATGCCAGTGATTACCGAATACCTGGGCACGCTGAAAGCGTAAGGGGGCGGTAATGTCATTCTGGGATTCGCTGAAAGAGAGCGGCGCCGACCTGCTAACGTCCGCCGGTGACACGATCAGCGGCGGCGCTAAGGACTGGCTTACCAGTGAGGTGGGCCAGTGGGCGAGCAGCGGCCAGGAAGTGGCGACGCGCCCCGAAACGATCCGGGGCGAGGATAGCCCGCGCCCTGATTCTGGCGACGTAAAAGCCAGTCAGGAGCAGTTTGCAGGCATGGCCGCCAACCTGGGGCAAGCCGGAACCGTTGCGATGATGGCAATTGCCGCGCTGGTGATCTGGAAGGTGGTGAAGTAATGCTAGCAGGACTTGGGGCCATTTCAGGATCACTACAGGCGGGCCAGGGTAGCAGCTTCGGCAATGCCGGGCCGTCTGCCAATGGTGACACCATCCTGGGGCCGATCAGCCAAGGCGGGCCTGTCGTCACATTTGCAGGGGCCAGCAACAACAGCGCCCCGGCGGGGGGCGGGCTGGCAGGCATTAACCCGTTGGTATTGGCCGGTGCTGCCGGTCTGGCCGTGTGGTTCCTGAGCAAGCGCCGATAAAGGCCGACACCTGGACAGCGGCAGACCATGCCGCAGTTATCCAGGCAGCCGGGGCAACCATAGCGCAAGAATTGCGCGAGGATTGGGAAGCCCGCCGGGTGGCGCTTTTCCGCGATGAATCCGCCGTGATGGTAGTGGAAGCGGGGCGCGATGATGCGGGGCTGGTGCTGGTTGTCCATGCACTGGCAGGCCGTAACGGTCACAACCTGATTACCTGGCTATGTGAGTTCGCCAAGGGTAAGGGGGTCGGCAGGATAACCGCCGAAACAAGAACAGCAAGCCGCGCCCGCTTATACATGCGCTGGGCGCGACACCTGAAAAGCAGGGGCCAAATATGGGCGGCAGCAGTAGCAGCAAACAATCAACCAGCGTCACAAATATACGCGAAGATTATATTTTCAATAACGCGGGCGGCGGCGTTAACTCAAACGTAGGCAAGGCCGATTCTGTTACCAATGAATTTAACGTGACAACGGCAGACCCGGAAGTGATGCGGGATGCATTGGAAGCAAATCGGGCCGTTTCTCAAAGCGCGTTCGAGGAGGCGTTCGGATTCGGCAATGACGCCTTGAGATTCGGCAATGACGCCTTGAATTTTGGTAGCGACATTGTGGGGCAGGCCAGCGACACGATACGGGAAGCCGTAACGCAAAGCTTGGACAGCGTAGAAAATCAACAGTATTGGGCAGGCCAGGCAATCACCCAAGCGTTGGGCACCGTGAAAAGTATAGGCACCGGTGGTGCCAGCGATAACGCCGAAAGCATGAAATGGGTTGGCCTGGCCGCCGTTGGTCTGGGTGCCGTTGTCATGCTATCGAGAGGGTAAAACATGCGCGAGATTAAGCAGCTATTGCAGCCCGGCCAGGAAAAGCACATTGATGCTACTGGTGACTTTATTTACTGCAAATTTGCAGAGAGAACCGTAAAGGTAACAGTAGGCGGCCAGCCGGTGGATATGGTGGCCGGTGACAAAATGCGCCCGGCGCGGCGCTTTTCTGATTTCCTCATTCGCAACACTGATGCAGAAAATGCAATAAGTGTGACGATGGTTATTGGTGAGGGTGATTACAATAGCCAGATAATCCGGGGGGAAGTGAGCGTAAATCCCGGTATCCGTGGGGCAAACGGGCAATGGGTTGATGATACGCGAAGCATCAAAACGCTTAACGTATCCATTGGGAGCATTGAGCCGCGAAGCTATACGGCAGGTTCAAAGATTCGGGAACCGTTCACCGCTTCAAGCTGGATAGGGGGGCTAACGGTATTAGATAACAGTCGTTTATTGTTGTGCGATTCAGGCGGCGAAAATTGGCGAAGCGTAACCGGCTGGCCTGACGCCGTGCAAGTGGAGCCTATTGGTTCAATGGGCGACGGTGCGGGGGCTGTTGTTGGAAACGAGTTATGGATTCCGGTGGGCGCGGGAAGCCAGCCAGAAAATAAGCGGGTAGTGATTGAGGTTTACGACGCAAAAACGCTCAGGTTCAGAAGGCGAGAAAATACAGAAATTGTGTGGACAGGAGCGGGCGAACCGGATATTTCCTGGTTAACGTATATCCCAGAAAGCCAGACCATCGCGATATATGCCAAAGGCATTGGCGGAACAATTCACTTTCTGGATATGGCGGGGAATTATAAAAGGGAGCCGTTTCCTGTTTTGGCAAGTAAAGGCAAATGGGGCGCAGTGGTGCGAGGCGGGCGGCTTCATGCTCTGGGCGTTAGTTACTTCAACAGCAATAAAGATTCGTATGTATTCGACTCCGTAACGCTAGATCAGGTGAGTTATGACGAACGGGCAATGCCTCACATTGCCATGAATAACCTATTTAGCGCATTGACGCCAAGGGATACGTTAATAGCGATTGATTATTCGCAGGTCGTGACAGAGTTTGCGCTAGAGGATGTAACGATAAGCGCCACCGGGAGCGTTTCCAGCTGCGATCAGTCCGGAATGTTAAAGGCTGACCGGTTCGAGACAAAAGCCGAAATTTACGCAGAAAGGCTGGAAAGCGGCCGCGTGTTGTTGAGTGGTGAAGTTGTCCGGGCCGTGCTTGAAATCTACTACGGGAAATATGTTCCTGATGATTATCTAGATTATGTCTATAAGGTTGAGGCCGAAGAGCTAGACGGCGTATTACCTGCCGTTATTTCCGCCGGTGGGCAGAGTTTCAGGGCGGCAGGCATTAAAGACGATGCTGCAGCGACGTTTCCCCAACAAATTAAAGTGACATTACGAGAGGGATTATTCTGATGGGTTCAATGGCAGCTAAAACACAAATTACACTGGCGGCGGCAAATGCAATTGAGCTGGAAACCGAGGCGCTGGTATTCGATACGCCGGAAGCACTACGCGACCGGCTGGGCGACCTGGCGCGGCTGAAATATGTCGCCGGTGAGTGGGGCGCGCATCTAAAAGCGGATTCCGAGCTGGGTAGCACCGGCGTGGTGCTGTTGGAGCTGATGGCGGGTGCCGTGGTTGTTGATTCAATGACCGTTGACCTGGGCGGATCAAGCGAGGCGGGCCAGCGAAAAGAAGTGGATTTGTTCAGCGTGGGCGGCGCGCAACGGTTGCACGTTCGGGCAACAGTGGACACGGCAGACACGGGGCGAACCGTGGCGTTAACGTCCTACCTTGTTGTGTCTCAACCGCTTTCTGTTTCCGGCTGCTAATGGAGCGCCTGCTACTGTTGGCCGGTCTGGCGGCGGGGGCCTGGTATTACCACCGCCAGGCGGCAGGCAACACCGACACCGGCCAAGGAATCGACCTGGCCGGAATGTGGGACAGTGTGAAAATCGATATTCCGTTTTTAACCGGGGGCAACGTGGAAAACAGCCAATTTACTGACAGAAGCTTGCCGCGTGGTATCCGCAACAACAACCCCGGCAACATTGAAAAAACCGGCGACGCCTGGCAGGGGCTGGCCAGCGTGCAGCCTGATAGCCGCTTTTTTACCTTTTCTGATCCAGTCTATGGCGTGCGCGCCCTGGCTAAGATCATTCGCAACTACCGCGACCGGTACGGCATTAACACCGTTCAAGGGATTATTAACCGATGGGCGCCGCCGATAGAAAACAATACCGGGGCTTATGTGCAGGCGGTGGCGTCCGCCGTGGGCGTTGGGCCTACTGAGCCGCTAACCTGGGACGCGGGCCAACTGCGCGCCCTGGTGTCGTCAATCATCCACCACGAAAACGGACAGCAGCCCTATAGTATGGCGCTGATTGATGACGGCATAAGCCGGGCCGGGTGGGCGTAATGGCACTATTCACAGATAAACAGTTGCTGATTGTGGGCGGCGTTGCCGCCGTGGGCCTGTACCTGGCCTGGCGAAAGTTGCCAGCCCTGGGCGATGCCGTAAACCCAACCAACCCGGAAAACGTGTTTTATACGGGGGTAAATGGCGTGGGCGAATCCGTCACCGGGCAAACCGGGTGGACACTAGGCGGCCAGATTTACGACTGGTTACACCCAAATGAAGCGGCGGAATTAGGATTGACCGCCAGCGCAAAAACAACCGACACCATAAGCGGGGGATAAAATGGGGAAGCTGTGGGGCTTATTCAAAAGCCATTGGGGTAAAACACTGGTGGCCGCACTGATCGGCGCGGGCCTGACCGCGGCAGGAATGCCGCCGGCGGCGGTGGGTATCTTGGCAAAAGCCGGGGGCGATGCCGCGCAAGAATACGCGCAAGAGCGGAACGAGGAAGGCCAGCCCGATGATTGATCAGCTATTGCCCATTGTTACCGCCGGGGCCAATACCGCACAAGTGGTGCTTGTGCTACTGGTTATGCAGCAACACAAGCGACTAATTAAAATTGAAAAACGCATTTGGCCGGACTATTTCAAGGATTAACCGGCCTGAAAAAGCGACACATTGCCCGCCAACCGTGCGGGCTTTTTTGTGGGCGCGTGGCGCTGGTATTCGCGCAATTGCTGAAAAGAGATCCAGGCCTGTTGAAGTTGGCCGGGCGTCCACGTTTCACCGGTTGCCACATTTTCCAGGAAGTCACCGCGTAACCGGAAGTCACGCCAGGCCGCGCCGGGCAGCACGCCAAAAACCCGCATCTGCAGAACTTCACGGGCGGCGGTATCCATCGGGGAGCCGTTCGCCCATCGTTGGGCCGTGCGTAGGCTGCGACCGGTAACAAGGGCCGCAAAACGGGGGGAAACGGAACGGGTGATGCCGGTGTAGGGGCAAGATGCCGTGACTTTCTTAAAACGATTACTCATAACAAAACACCAAACAAAATCAAAACAGTCTGACAACCGCCCAAAAAATGAGCGGCGAGCGATGATTGCAAAATCGTGCCTTGACAGTCTGTGGTGCTGTTGTTCCAGGTGCCCGCTTAGGTCTGCATAATGTATAGCAAGGTAAATCCCGGCCGCATTGCACGGCCAGGGGTAAGTCTTTGATTCTAGGCGGCTTGTTGCTGGGCGATGTCTCGCCAATGACGCGACAAAATGGCGTTCCCTTTCTTTTCCGCTCGCTCTACCTGGAGCCACAAAAGCACCGATTGCGGATCCATTTTCAGCAACTCGGCAACTTGAATGCCGGTCGCGTCTTCCATCACTGTCCCGCGCTTGTACCAGTTGATAACGGTTTGAATATTGAGGCCTAGAATTTTGGCCACGCCATATGCGGAGTCCTTCTTAATCAAGGATTTAACACGGTCTGCGAGTGAGACCGTTGTAACTTGATAGTCCATTTTCGACACCTTTTTAAACACCGAGAACAGACAGGCACCACCCTGTCAATACGCTATCGCGTGCCGACTAGTTTATGACCAGTCGACTAACGATGGCAAAGCTCGATTGGGTATAGACCTCGACCACCGATAGACCATAGAGTGATTTCGCCAACCGGGAGACGGGCCACCCTGGCCCCGATCCCGGCGGCACACCGAACAACAACACCGAGGTTGGCACCTATGGACGTTATCAAGATCACACCGGAAGAATTGCGAATCACGGCGGCAGAATTGCGGGACGCTGCACTATTCCTTAGCAGGGGGTTTGTTGGCGAGGGCGTAAAGCTCAAAGCCGAATCGTTGCGCATCATCGCGGAAAAGTATTCCGCCCTGGCCGACAAGCTGGAAGCCGACAAGCGCGAGGCCCTGGAATTCATCCCGGCCAAGGGGGTGCAGGCATGATCACCCTTCAAGAATTGGCGGAAAAATACAACATGCTGGGCTACTACATTGACAGGGTGGAGAGAGAAGCCGGAAGCCGAGAGGTGGGAAAATTCGTTTGGGCGGCAGAGGGTTTTTTGGACGGGCTAGAGGCGGCGGGTGCAATAAAAAGTTATGAGTTAGGGCCGCTTATTAGAGAAGTGCGGAAGCAAGGGGGGGTGCAAGCATGAAATCCCTTCGCGAAACCTGCGCCCAATGGCTGGAAAGAAGCCGGCCAGCGGATCCTGAATCAGCCGTTTGGGCCGAGCTATCAGCAGCACAACAGCTTTTCATCCTGCGCGGCCTGGGACTCGATCCCGACCGCCTCACCATGCACAACATGAGCCGCCGTGAACGCGCCAAGCTGATGGAGTGCATCCGCGCATGGGCGGGCACCGCCGAGCGCCTGCAAGGCATCCTGCACACCTGCCGCGCCGAACAGCAGCGCGAACACCTGACCCTAGTGGCGGACATTGACCGCCAGACCCTACCGCAAGCCCCGGCACCAGCCCGGAAGGGGCGTGCGGCGTGATGTTCACAGACGAAAGTTATGAAAAATGGGCGCTAGAGTGCGAACAGCTTGCAAGCTGGTTGCGCTTTATTTTCGGCGCTGATGATTCGCTGGCTGATGCGCTGATGGTAAGGGCGGAAGGGCTACGACAAATGAAGCGGGGGAAAAAGTGATGTATTCCCCCGAATCCGTAACCCGAGCCCGCCTGGTGGGCCATGGCCTGGTGATCATCGGTTCCCTGTTCCTGTGCGGCTGGCAGGGGGTGGCGTGATCGGCGCCGCCATTCAGCAGCCCACACCAGCCCCCGGCGCCCTGGTTTCCTGGGGTTCCAAGAACGGCGGCGCGGCGTTCCCGACTGAGTGCCGCACCTACATGGAAATCGCGGACCGGAAAGGGTGGAGCGATGCCGCCAAGTACTTGCTAGACCGCCAGGCCCTGGTGCGCGATGACCTGTACCTTGCCGCCGATGATGACGAAATCCGGGCGTTCTGTGATCGCAAGGCGAAAGAGTGCCAGAATCTGCAAAGCCAATACCCAACCATGGTGGGCGCATTGCTGCAGTGTTCCGCGATCCTGGATACCTACGGCATGGACTGGCCGGCGCCATCGTCTCCAATAACCGGGCCGGGTGTTGATCTGGCGCCACTGGTGCGCCGCCTGTGCTGCGCCAAGTGGTGGCGCCGCCGGGTCCGCGTCCTGCAAGCCCGTGAGGTGGATCAATACACCAGAAAGCGCGGCCAGGTGGCGAAGTACCGCCAGGCCTATGTCAGCGACTGGGTGGTAAAGCAGCGCCGGCAGGCCGAGAAGCGCAACCGCGAAACCCTCTCCCAAACCGTGGCCACCAACGACCACGGCCAGGAATACACACTCGCCGAGTTATCCGACCTGGGTGTCAGCAACATGGCCAACCGCCGGCACGAACTGATGGCCAGAATGCGGGGCTTTGAGGAAGTGGCAACCAGTCGGGGCCATGTGGGCGAGTTCTGGACCTTCACCACCGCCAGCCGGTGGCACGCCATGCGCTGGATTAAGAAAGCCAGAAAGGCGGTACCGAACAGCAAATACGAAGGGACAACCCCCCGCCAGGCACAGGACCAGCTTTGCCGCCTGTGGTCGCGTATCCGGGCCGACTTCGACCGGGCCGGCCTGGGTGTCTATGGGTTCCGGGTGGTGGAGCCACACCACGATGGAACACCGCACTGGCACCTACTGCTTTTCATGGCGCCCGAGCATGTGCGCCTGGCCCGGAAGATATGCCGCCGGCACCTGCTGAGTGACAACGGCAAGGAGGCCGGCGCCTGGCGTTCCCGGTTTGATCGCAAAGCCATTGACCCGGCCAAGGGTACAGCAGCGGGTTATATCGCCAAGTATGTGGCAAAGAACCTGGACGGCGCCGGCCTGAACCTGATGGACGACGACAGCGGCTTGAGCATGGGCCAGGGCGCCGAGCGGGTGCGGGCCTGGGCAAGCGGCTGGGGTATCCGCCAGTTTCAGCAGATCGGCGGGCCGTCCGTCACTGTCTGGCGTGAGTTGCGCAAGCTGTGGAGCCATGGCGAGCCAGGAACTGATGACCTGTTTGGCAATGCGGCCGTAGAGGCGGCAGGCGAGGCGGCAGACGCTGGGGACTGGGCCGCATTTGTGGAATTCATGGGCGGGCCATTGGTGGACCGTGAAAAGCGGCCGGCGCGTCCTGGGTACTGGCTGGAAGGCCTGGAACAAATGGATCCAGAAACCGGCGAATTGATGCCGGCAACAACCGCCTACGGTGACCAGGCCAAAGGCCAGGTTTTCGGGTTATGGATAAAACGGGGCGGCGCGGTGCTGACCCGGTTTTACCGGTGGACCATCGAACACCGCCGGCCACCAGCGCCGGCACAACCGGAACCGCGCCCCATTGAGGCGCTGACCGGTCAGAGCGTGGCGCCTGAGTGGTTCCGCCACCTGGCCGGATACATCACCGGGGCGGACCTTAGCGCCCGGTGGTGGGAAGCCTTTGCGCCGCAACGCGGCGCCTTGGACTTGTGTCAATAACTGTACGGGGGTGGGATGAAGGAATCGGATTACAGGGCATATTTTGAAGAAAACGGGTTGATTGAAAAAGCGGAAGAATGGTTATGCAGAAACCCGAAGCCGAAGGGGTGGCGGGGCGGCAAGTATTCGTGGGCATACACGCAAATGGCCGTGTATCCGTGGGAGCAATTCAAGGTTAAGAAGGTGAGGAAATGGCGATAAAAAATAACGCGCAGGTGGCCGAAATTGAGTGCCCTATGTGTCACGGCCTGGCATCGGTGCATAGCTGCATGATCGGGCGGGGCGCGAAAAAAGAGGCGCTGTATATCCGTTGCGGCACCGTGTCGAACGGCTGTGGCTGCATCCAGCCCTATGGCCCGACCGGCCAGCAGTTCATCCGCGACAACATGCGCAACCCGGTGGGCGACCTGGCACCAGCACCGAAAACCGAAACAGTGGCAGAGCCGGGCCAGGTTGCGGCAAATGATGAATGGGCGCCAGAGCAGGAAACCGAAAGCCAGCCCGAAAAACCGAAAAAACGCGGCCTCCTGGCCGCATTGCTTGAGGAGTAAAACCGAATGACAGCACAGAAAAAACCGGCAGGAAAACCGGAAAGCGGCGCGGCCAACGATTACCCGGAGGGCCAGGAACAGGAACAAAAAACCTACAGCGCCATTGATGAAGCCATTCAGCAAGAGCAGGAGGACGCGAAGGAGGGCGAATGGCAAGCAGGCGGCGAGGCGGCCAACGATGACGGCGCGGAAAAAATCGGCGTGCAGGAAATCCAGGCGCTATTGCAAATGGGCTTTTCAGTGGTCGGGGCGCGCTATGGGGCACACTGGAACCTAAGCCAGCCAGAGGCAAAGGGGCTGGCCGAATCCACCGACCGGGCGCTTAAACACTACTTGGGGGATGTGGAAATGGGGCCGGGCGCGGCGCTGGCCGTCACCGCCGGAATGATCGTTTTGCCGCGTGCGGTGATTACCATACAGCAGGCCAACCAGGAACCGGAAAAACCGGAAGAAAACCAGGAAAAAACCGAAGGGGGCACCGGTGGCGATTAACCAAAACGGCGGG
>CEQI01031225.1_pt1 | contig 11152 bp, 7 predicted proteins | sample 531011 | NCBI WGS metagenome assembly CEQI01 (sample SAMEA2621204, study PRJEB7988) | marine metagenome | biome: marine biome (ENVO:00000447); feature: surface water layer (ENVO:00002042); material: "saline water (ENVO:00002010), including plankton (ENVO:xxxxxxxx)" | depth 5 m
GGAATATATGGTGTCATGTGGGCGTTGAAAATAGGCAATCCCCGTGAGGATGAACAAACTATTACTGAAGGGGATGATTGGCTTGCAAAATTTGTGAGAAAGAGTTCCCCGATTGCAGAGATTATTGAAAGTCCTAAAATCAATATTGAGGAGTTTGAGAGGGATTTCTTTGGTGGAGAAGGGAGGCCTGAGAGTGAGGTTTTTGATTTGGTTGATGAGAAAATAGTTAACGAAGCTGGTGATTTATTGGATCGTTCCAAAGAGGATTCTGACATTGAAGAGGCCTTTAGAATAGCCGACAAGCTCGGGGAACAGGATATTCTTCATCCTGACAATGAAATCTTAGATATTGATGATAAAGGCTTGGTTTCTGAAGAAAATATCAGTGATAATCAAGTCCCTTCTGACTTTGACTTAGAGATATGACTGAGTACTCCATAGGTGTTGACGAGGCTGGCAGGGGGCCGGTAATTGGGCCTCTGATAGTATGTGCGATATCCATTCCTTCAAATGATTACAACATTTTGAGAGAAATCGGAGCCATAGACTCGAAGGCTCTTTCCAAGAGTAGGAGAGAATCAATCTACAAGCTAATCCATCAGGAGGCAATTGAGAGGAGTTGGGGCATAGGGATTATTGAGTGTGAACCTTTCAGAATAGATCATAATAATTCTGTCTCTAATCTGAATGAACTAGAAGTGACATTATTTTCTGAAGCAATAAAAAATTCCAATGACAATGATGAGTCTGGATGTATTTTTTTAGATGCATGTGATGTAAATCAGGAAAGATTCGGTAACAATGTAAAATCAAAATTGGGACCTTCATGGAGCAACTGGAGGATAATATCTGAGCACTCGATGGACTCATCCAATACATTGGTTGGTGCATCCAGCATAGTAGCAAAGGTAACCAGGGATAATGCCATGCAAGAATTATCCAAAGAAATTGGCATTGATTTAGGTTCTGGATATCCCTCTGACCCAAAAACTAGATCGTCGATAAATGAGTTAATTGCTGGAAAAAATCCTCACGACTGCCTGAGATGGACATGGTCTACTGTGAGAAGAGCGTGGGAGGAAATGCATGGTACCCAGGTACCAATTAGACATCTGAGCAAAGGTATTTCTTCTCAAACTAATATTCAGCATTGGATAGAGGGCAATCACAAATAGGGGTGACTGATGTGGTTAGTGTGTGGTAGATGAAGATGAGTGGGGGCCTGGGATATTCTCTGCCATACGTAAGTATGCTTTACAGAACGCAGTAGAATACAATGGTTCTGGCAAATCTGGTAGTGTACTGGGAAGACTACTTTCAGAATTTCCTGAGTTGAGAGGGAATGCCAAAGATCTTGTTCCCATTATTTCTATGCAGGTTGATGAAGCAAATATGTTAGCCAATAATCACGGCCTAGGCCATATTAGAGAGATTCTCAAGGAGACTAATCCAGAGGCTCTAAAGCGTGAAAAACAGAAGAAGAAGGTGGGATTGCCTGATATTGAGGTAACGGATGGAAAAGAGGTAATTTTGAGGTTTGCCCCAAACCCAAATGGGCCATTATCCATAGGTCATTCAAGAGGAGTTGTAATTAACTCAGAATTTGCAAAAAAGTATTCTGGCAAGGTCATACTTCGATTTGATGATACAGATACAAAGGTTAAGCCACCGTTAGATTCTGCCTATTCGATGATCGAGGAAGAGTTTGAGTGGATTTCTGGGATGAAACCAGATTTAGTCATTAGGGCTAGTTCCAGAATGGAGACCTATCTAGAGTCTGCTAAGGAGATGATTTCACAGGGCATCTGTTATGTCTGCAGGTGTTCGGCTTCAGAATTCAAAAAGCTCCGAGACTCGAAGGAAGCATGTAAATGTAGAGGCAAGAAGGCAGAAGACAGCATTCAAGAGTGGAAACTGATGCTTTCTGGAGATATCAATGAAGGCGATGCTGTAGTTAGAGTGAAGACTAATCTTGAGCTTCCCAATCCTGCACTTAGGGACTGGCCAGCATTACGAATTCAGCATAATACTCATCCGATAGTAGGAGATAGATACAAGGTTTGGCCGTTATTAGATTTTCAGAGTGCTGTAGAAGATCACCTACAAGGGGTAACACACATCATAAGGGGCAAGGACCTAATGGACAGTACCAGAAAGCAGAAACTCCTGTATGAGCTCCTGGGCTGGGATTATCCCGAAACACTTTATTGGGGAAGGGTGAAGTTACTAGGCTTTGGCGGATTCTCTACTTCATCAATCAGGAAATCCATAGAAAAAGGAGATTTCTCTGGTTGGGATGATCCCAGGTTACCTACTGTGTCCGCGCTGAGGAGAAGGGGATTTTCACCTCAGGCGCTGAGGGAGTTCTGGATAGAGTTAGGTTTGACCCAGAAGGACATTTCAATACCAATGGAAAGTATAGAGTCTAAGAATTCGAAGATCGTAGATAGATATTCAGAAAGGAGGTCATTTATCGAGAGTCCTAGAGAGTTGCAACTGGTAGGAGACGGAGACATAGATGATATGGGTCTGATTTCAATCAGAAGGCATCCGGATGTCCCCGAAATGGGAGTTAGAGAGTGGGACCTGGGCACTGGATCGATATTTATCTCTGAAAATGACTATTCAGAGGGATTGGTTAGGCTGAAAGACTTTGCAGATATCGACATAAAGGGAGATAGTGCATTTATTGTGTCCAAGGAAAGAACTGGCAATCTACCTATAATCCATTGGGTTTCTTCAAAGAACTCTACAGAGGCCAAAATGATAATCCCCCGCGACAATGAAATTGTTTGCGCAGAGGGAGTAATCGAGAATATTGAAATTTTAAGTGGACAATGTCTTCAGCTTGAGAGGATGGGATTCGCTATGGTCGAAGAAATCTCAGAAAGTAATAGAGTCTCATTGATATGGCTACACGGGTAATCTGAGGTTCGGGCGAAATTGACTTTGTTTCGCCCTCGGAAGGGTTGAGTTCAAGATGTTCAACGTGATGTCAACATCATGGGCGTACGCAATAGGTTTGTTCCCGCCTCCATCGTATTGGTTTTTTTGATGACCATTTTAGGTCCGGTTATCAACGTCTCAGCACAACAGGGGAGCTGTTGCTCAGGAGAAAATTTTGAGTTATTTTTGAAAGGAGACCCAGATTCTGGCATACTTACTCCATTTGAGTCAGAAACCGATGAAGGAAATTCCAAACTAGTGAATCAAGTTCTGCAACCTATTGAGGTTGGAACATGGGGGGTAGATTGGGGCATTGATGGGGAATATCCCTCTGGGGACTGGGAATTCAACATTCATTATGAGGTCCAGGGTGCGGTCGGGGTTAATATCAACATAACTGTTGAGGTCAGGATTGGCGGGTCTTTCTATGAGGGAGGAACCTCTGGAATCGAGCCTTATCTTACCGGCGAAGGAGACGTTCAATCAGTAATTAGTGTGGAATCAGGGGATGTTCGAGAGGATGACGAGGTAGAAGTGAGACTTATCGTACAGTTATTGGGCTTCAATCAACCCGGGGACGACTCAGGTGTAATTTTCCATTGGGGTAGCAATGATAAAGCTTCCAGTATATCGGTTAAACTCCCGCTAGTGGAGATTGAAATGAAGGAGGCTAGCGTGAGTGGGAATCTTGTATATTTCCCCATTCTTCTATCTTCTGGATTCGACGACAGGATGTGGTCATCATCTTCGGGTACTTTTGAGGTCCAGAATGTAGCGGTAACAGATAAGCCAGTGGCCACACTAGTCGAAGGGGGCGTTGAAGTAACATTCGTATGGAGTTTGCCTGCAGGAGTAGACAGTGGGTCTTTCTTAGCTGAATTCACTTTAGAGCCCCAGAATGGATTACAGATCAGTGCAAACATGTCTCATTTCATAGAAGCCGGGGATGACGATGGGGGAGGTGGATCCTGGTATCCTGCGAGTGAGCCCCTTAGAACAGGTGGGTCGGCGATATTGGTTTCAATAGACGCTGATTGGGATGGAAGCGAGGTTAGAAAGGATGTCTCACTTGAGTTTGATGGCTCTATGTCACAGTGGATGAGGTGGGGCCTAGACAACATTGGCAACTCCAGTCTTGGCTCCAGTAGTTGGTGGAGAAATCTAAACTCGTACTCAGACTCTGTTCCTGACTCGGATTTCAATAATAAAATGGTAGATAGTTCCGAGTTAATGGCGCTTACAGGATATCTGAGAGGGTCAAACGCTGATTTGAGATCATTCCTTTCAAGTGGACTATTCATTGAATCTGAGTCGATAATTGGTGTTGACCCTATTGAATTGGGACCAACTGAGATATCAATCGATCTTGGGGGAACGAGCGGTTTCAGTTCCGAAACTGTAACGATTAGAATCTCTACTTCTTACCCGGTAATGGAAGGAGATAGGCAACTACTGATCGAAACCTTTGCCAAGTCTACTGCTGAAGAGTACTGGACAGAAATCTCGGTTGATGCTACTTTGCAGGGATCCATGCTCACTGATATAGGAATTGTTACAGCGAGCGGAATCGATTATTCTCACAGGAGGTGGATTGTATCTGAAACCCTATCTGTGGAGAGTACAGATCTAGATATCGAAGAGTCATTTAGAGTTGAGTTCGTACCAACAGGAAATGGGCTATTCAGTGTTTTATTGGGATCCGGAATGATGGTATTGGTACTGAGCTTGTCCATAGGCTTGGGAATGACTATGACTAGGAATAGAGCAAGATTCCCCACTATGATTACGGTCACAGCTCTTGGCGTTCTCTCTTTTGGAATTTATTTCCTTGGGCTTCCGATGCAGATGGTCCTTGGGATAGTGGCATTTAGCCTTCTACTTGTACTGCCAATCTCTTTGCTCTCTCCCAAACTTAGGATTGATGAGAGCAGGAGCCCCAACTATCCCCGAATTAGTTGTCCATCTTGTGGTATGAGTGTTGCTGTGGAATCAGACGTTCGTCCTCTAAGAATTAGCTGTAGTGGTTGTGACAGTGTAATTAGAATAGAAGAGTGACTAGAGTCTGCCAAATCTAAGAAGCATATCTATTGCTTCAGATGCAGCTATCTTGGGATTTCTGTTCTTCCAGATTATTGGAGATGCTCTTATTTGGCTGGCTAAATCAACTTGCCAACCAGAAGCCAAGATACAGTTCCATACTATCTCCTCTAGTCTCGATGTAGAGGGGGATGTGGAATCGAGAGCCCCTCTACAGAGGTGCGATAGAGATCTCGCTCTTCCTTCCTCGCCCATGGAGTCCCATCTGCCTGAAATATCAATCAACGAGTTTTCATCTATGAAATCTAAACTTTCCACATTAGGACTAGGAACCTCAGGTAGTGGGACTACTCTTATTGTGCCCTCTAAAGTAAGCAATTCCTTCAAGGAAACATAGACTGGATCATATGTCATATCCATACAAGCATGAATCCAATTACCAGATATCGCCCATGGCCTAATTTTCCTAACTAATACTCCCGACGGAGATATCAATTGAGCGATTGAGTGACACATGGCGACTGTAGTAAGTGGCCCTATCTTGTCATCTCCCAGATGTCCCGATAGTGCGGGAGACAATGTTTCACTTATCGATAATATATTTTTTTCGTTGTCCCATGAAACTCCCTTTTCTCCACCGTTATTATGAATGATTATTGAGTTTTCAGGAACAGAATAATTGATACTACCGATTCTTCTCATGTATGGTAAATTAGAGTCGATAAACGAGGCCTCAAGAGGCGCTATTGATAGTGCTCCCAGAAGATTAGCATCAGAAATTATGGAAATTCTTTGTCTTTTTTCCATTAGTTGCGAGATCCCTGTTCTGATTGTCTCTTCAACACCCGTGAACAAGTCAGTGGAAATGAGGTCCCTCATAACTAATGCGCCGAGTTTGTTGGATTTGTATATTGAGGATTATTCTACAATCAGTCTCAACTGATCCCTCTTGTACTGCCAATCTGCATCTAGTTTGTTTACACCTTTGTAGTAGCTGGCTAGACGCCTTATTTTTGATTCACATAGCTCCAGTTGCCTGCGATTATGCTTATCCTTGGGATTATTTCCGAGGTGATCGATGAGTCCCTGAGCCCTCCTCATCAGATTCATCATGTCCTCTGGGTAATTTGGAGAGATGCCATTTCTTAAGAGAATTTGGGAAATTCTCTCACCTGTAGCTAGACGAACATCGGGAACTGCAAATTGATCTCTCAAAATTGTACCTATCATAGCATTTGAGTGACCCTCTTTGTTGAGATCTAAAATGTGGGACTCGATGACTTTCTTATCCGATTCCGACCAACTTGGGACCTCAGTGGCGAATGGCTTTGATGATCCGCTGGAGCCTTTTCCCCCAGAGTGCATGCGTGACATAACAGATTCCCTGAGGGCCGCGACCTGCTCTTCCTCTTTAACCACTACGTAAATACAGTAGCTTATTTTTCACAGTCTATGGCGTGCTTTCGCGAGCCTACCTGGCCCAGATGGCCATTCCCAACCGGGTGCTACTGCTCTAGCACTTCCTATCAGTGCCCCATTTTGAGTTACCATAATTTCTTCCCCCGATCTAATTTCACCGGATACAGACTCAAGATTTGTTGGGAATATGTCTCCCTTCCAATCGTGGTTTTCCAAGATACTGACCGTTGGGAAGCACCCACTGTCGTGGAGGAGTGGAAGTGACTTCTTCGAGAACGCGAATCTCCCATCTCGCGGGTTCCACCTGGCGAGTTGCTCCCCATCTCTGGAAATACTCAGTATTGGCAATCTACCAGAAACTGTACTTCCCTCTAGCCAAGAGTCTGTGCCGTGTATAAATCTGGATCTTGATTTCATTACCTCAATCCTATGTTGCTTCTCTGATTTATCTGCCAGATTCATGCCCTCGACGGATTTCAAAACAGATTTCCTTAACTCGTCTAGTGATTCCTTAGATCCAGCTGTTCCTCTTCTTGTATTGTGGCATGCAATTCCCTCTATGGAGACATCCATTCCAGAATGATTGATTATCTCGCTGTAACCTACCCTCTCGCAAACGTCCGAAATCATTGAGTTTACCATTTCTAGTTCGTCTGCATCCCAGTCGCCAGTAACAGGTATGTCGTAGTGTGCCGCGGGCCACAGATCCTCTAATTCTCTCGGAACTAGCCCAAGAGGAGAAGTAATCATCATTTGATGCGCCCTATTGCTGGGAATATTTCTTATGAAGCGATGATGACTTTGAGAAAGCCTGTATGGCTTAGTTGCCGAACATGGAAGTAAAATCAGCAACTGTTCTTGGTGACTAGGTGGGGTATGTAGTCTTGAGACTCTATTTCTCCAATCATAAACCAAGGGGTCTTGCCTACTTACTGGAGAGTTGTACCTCAGCTTTCTTCCACTGGTGTCCACTGCAGTAAGGGTAGAGCTCCCTTTATCGGTCCTGATTGACGTATCGTGTCTTCTAAGCCTTTCAACGGACCTTGGGCTCGAAAGACTAGCCTTCTCAGCCAACTCTCTTACAGTTCCTGATCTAATTGCTGATCTTAGAGATGCGATCGAATACCTCCAATGATCTATTTGAGTGCCCATGTTCACGTGCTCTCCAAGGGAAGTTTCTGCATATCGTGGTCCGTCAGAGGTAAGGAGGATGCCGTTAGCGTTAGCTATTCTTGATCTTGAAAGATCGAATAGATCTACTCCTAACCAAGATAAAAGCGCACAGTTATCTGGCCCTGAGATTCCAGGAGTCCAAATCAGCGAAGAGGGGAATCTCCTCCTGATTACAATTAATGCCTCTACTAATTTCCCACTTGAGTTAGATAATTGAGGAGCATCTGTGATCGCTATAACAGAAGGCTGAAGTTCTGCGCCCAGCAGTGAAATATCATGATGGAGGGACTGCCACGATAGTGGTAGAAATTGATTTCCAGAACCGAATTCTCCGGAATTGGATGCCGAGAGGCTCGGAGGCAGAACTAGGCCTTCGGATGCTTCCCAATTGTCTTCGCCATCGAAAGGGAAGCATAAGTCTCCACGAGTGCTTAGATTCAGTCTTGCGGGGAGCTTAGTTGACTCCCTTCGGAAAATGAATGGGGCTGTTTCCAAATTAATGTCTGGATCCAATTCAGATAGGACCAAACCTGGTGCCCATGAGGCAGGATTTCTCCTATCTCCTAGTGAAAAAAGTCTAGAGAAACGGTTTCTTGAGGTGACTTCTCTAGACAGTGGCCTGTCACTCATGCGCCTGCGAGTGGAACATTTCGCTTGAAGGATTCTAAGGCAAGACTGTTTCCGGCAGTCATGGGTGCGACGAGACTTGGCTCGATTGTAGTTGTAGTCCTGCTGACGATGTCGGGTATAGTAGGGGCTAATGACGATGTCGACTCGGAGGTGTTGTTCCAAGGTAATTCTGATGTGGACGGCCCTTTCTGGATAGAGTTTTCATGCAAGCTAGATACATGTCAGGATATGGAGCTAGTTGTGTGGACCAATGACTCTCAATATCGGATTATGGATACTCACCTTGTAGAGTGGATTGGCTTAGTTAACGGATCGGTATCTTGGGAGCTTCTTGCAAACCCATCTCTAGTCATGGAAAACTTTGCTATGAGGTCCATCATTGGCGAGCAATCGGACATCATTGAGAATTCAGATCTCCCTGACTTGGTACCGCCTCCGGGACAACAAGGCGAATGGACATCCATATCCGCTTCATCTAATTGCCAGCTAAACAGGTGCAGTCGAAGCGAGATTCTATCAGAAGGTGCTTCTTTCATCGGAATTCTGGATACTTCCGCCGATGACGATGCGATATTGGTTGAAGGAGATAATGGTGATGTCGTCAAGATATCTAACATACAAAGTCCTGATAGTATCAATATTGAATATTGGAGTAGATCGGTTTCTAAAACCCTGATGGGCTCAATTTCATCGAGTGAGTCAAGTTCAGTGTATCTGGACTACCCAGAAGATGCAGAGCTATGGATTCGAATTGTCCATTCAGACGAAAGTGACTTTTCTCCTTACAGATTCGACTTGACTAGGTTCGATGATGAAAATGAAGGTCCTTCAGGCGAAGAGCTTAGTAATCCATGGATGCAAGATTTTCAATTGAGTAGTGATTCTATCAGCAATAATTTTTACAGGGGGCATATATCTTCTAAGGACCAGCTTGGAGATTCAATTCTGATTTCCACCGGAGCAAAAATTATCCTTCCAATAATTTGTCATTTCACAGGAGAAGTGGCCTTGGAAATACTTCTCCATGAGCTAGACGGTGAGAACGAGAAGATTGTCGAGGATTCAAATCAATGCCCCCAAAATATCGAAACAAGTCCTTACACCACCGGAATAGAGTTCAGGATAAAGTCTGAACAAGTAATAGAATGGGAGATTGAGGTGACGCACCCTGTATCTGGAGATGGAGTTCTTCTTGGAGATGCTCCAGATTTACTATGGCTTGAGACGGGACCTTCAGAGTACTGGAGCTTACTTTCACCAAGTACCACTCCTTACTCCGGTAGTTTAGGGATTGGAGATAGGATAGACATTCATCCTTTTGAGATAGTTGATTCAAATGGCTCTATGGTTATGATTAGGTCCGATATCGAGTCTCCAGTGACATATCAGATTCAAGCCCTGAGTCAGGATAGCTGGCAAATTCTGAATTACACTAATGGTACGGTAATCAGTGTCCCACCAGGAATTCATGCCATTAGAGTGGAGGGCCTCTCTCCCATAGTTGGAGATGTGGAATATGAATTCTACATCGTCTACCTGGGCGAGAATATTCCAGATGAAGGAGAATATCGTGACCTGTCTCACCTATTCACTAATTTCTATTTACTGATCGGCGGGTTGATGTTACTTCCCCTCGCAGTTGTCTTGTGGTGGAATAGATCCCTGTTTTTGGAGAAAAGAAATACTAGGACTGGTTTTGAGATTCATGGAATTAAGAAGCTCGAGCTGCTTAGAGAGAGACTGTCCCCAGAGGGCGAAAAATTAGAGGGAGAAACGGAAGGTATTGTGAAGGCACTGAGTATGTTGGGAGACAGTTCTTGGGATGAGGCTCTGTATGACTTAGGAGAACCGTCACTAAGACATATGACCGAACAAATTGAAATTTGTAGCTGGGTTATTCCAGAGAGTAGATTCCTGATTATCGGCATCAGAACCTTTCAAGATAAGTGGGAATTGGCAGCACTTAGTGTCAACTCCCCAGAGGGCTCAACTGCCTCTATTGCGAAAGTTAGTCCTGAGCATATGTTTGAAAACAACGAGATTTTCATGGATACATTGAGTCCGGAAACCAAGAGATTCCTAAGTTTAGAAATTAGTGGAGATCCGTCTTTGATAGAATTGGAAGTTTCGGGCCTGGTTGACGGGAGGCCGTTGGCCGCCGTTCCCAGAGAGGCTATATCCTTTGATGGGGAATAGGTCAATTTCTTCTCTTTTTTGCTTCGTCCCTAATTCTTTCTTCTATGCCATCATGATCCGAACCAAGAATGTCCGACAATGACGAAATTCTCTTTTTTTCATCTCTAGAGAGTTTTCTCGGCATATCTAGTTTCAGAACAATCATTACTGAACCTCTTCTTTTACTCCCTTGCAAAGGTAGGCCTCTGCCTCTAATTTCAATTGTATCCCCTGGTTGAGAACCTGCACCTATCTTTACCACGAGATTCTCTCCATCGATATGGGGAATTTCTATTTTAGTTCCAAGAGCTAGATCTGAAAATCCAACCGGAAGTCCCATCAAAAGATCTGCAGAGTCTCTCTCAAACCATGGATGGCGTTGGATTTCTATCTCGATGTATAAATCCCCTGGAATCCCATCATCGCTCGCGGGAGCCCCACCATACTCTCTCATCCTGAGTCTGACGCCTGAAGAGACCCCCGGTGGGATGGTGAATTTCACCCTCTTGGTTTGATTAGAACGTCCTTGTCCATTGCAGGATTTACACGGATCTGAGATGAGTTTTCCACTGCCATTACAAGATGGGCAGTCTGAAACTGATCTTTGCGTGAAGGGACCGAGTCTTTCTAACCTCTCTATCCTTCCCCTGCCTTCGCAATTTGGACATACCCTCACTCCGGAAGGATCCATTGAACCTGTACCCTGGCAGTCATTGCATTTCCTCAGAACTTCGATTTCTATCTCATCCTCTGAGCCATCCATTGCTACTTG
>CEQI01041124.1_pt1 | contig 11058 bp, 10 predicted proteins | sample 531011 | NCBI WGS metagenome assembly CEQI01 (sample SAMEA2621204, study PRJEB7988) | marine metagenome | biome: marine biome (ENVO:00000447); feature: surface water layer (ENVO:00002042); material: "saline water (ENVO:00002010), including plankton (ENVO:xxxxxxxx)" | depth 5 m
TTTTCTTTTGAAATTCTTTTTCCAAAAGCGTCATCACTCATAGTTTTGTCTACTGACCATATGAATGATTTTTCGTAAGCGCCAGTTAACTTATTAGGCTGCGTGCACTTAGGGCCCAAAACGAATCGGTTACTACAGTTAGTTAGTAAAACCGAACATACTAAAATTATTAAAATATTTTTCATATCTTAATACTTAATTTTATTTAATGACTAAAGAGAGTTAAAATATTGTTATTATAATGGCAGTTAGTGAATGGTTATACGATGAAGAATTCGATCAACACCAGTAATGGATCCTGCACGATGAAGAATTGATCTGTTATCCCATAATGCCAACGAATTTGGTTCCCACTCAAATGAGAAACGAAAAGAATTATTCACCTGATGATTGAATAAGAAATCTTGTAAATTTTTTGCCTCGTTTTCGTCAATATTCTCTAATTTTATAAGATGTCCTGGAGAACAGTAAATTGTTTTTTTATCATTTATTTTTTTAATAATCGGGTGAACTGATTTTATTTCCTTTTTATTGTTATCCTTAGAGTTTTCCTTCTCCCGTTCTATTCGCGAAGCGCTAATTTTTCCGAGCGATGAAAAAACTCCATTGATATTTTCTAATTTTTTTTTGTATTCATCTGGTAATTTATCATAAGCCATATATTGCGATGAGAATTCAGTATTTCCTTGACCCCTTGGGGGGACTACTTTTGCTAATAGCATGGTAAATCTTGGTGGGTTTTTGGTGTACGAACTATCTGTATGGAAGCCGGAAAAAATTTCTTTTCCAACAGCACCACCAAAATTAGGGCCAATATCTGTTTTTTTTCTTTCAACAACAGTAATTTCAGGAAAACCATCAAGTCCTTTAAGCATAGGATAATCTGCTGGGGGACCAAAATTTTTTGCAAATTTAATATAAGACTTAGGGTCTAAATCTTGATTGCGGAAAAATAAAACCCCAAATTCCTCTAGTGCTTTTTTTAGTGAGTCTAATTCTTCTTTAGATAAAGTTTTAATGTCACAATCTATATAAGCGCCTTTTTTATTATCCTGAGGCTTAATTTTTATAGTCATTTACTAAAAAAAATATCTCGATATAAACATTCTACTTTTTCTTTGCTATTATTACTATCTGTAAATAAAGCTAGAAAATTGATATTTCCTTTCAAACTCGGATGATGTTGTTCTAGAATTTCTAAAACATTAACTTTTATCTGTATTGGTTTACCTGAGTTGTCAGAAGAGACTATTACATCTTTTGCACCAGAGCTCCACGGCGAATTTTGACTGTATCCTTCTTCAAGCCAACTGCTATGTGAAAGAGAGACGACTTTAGACCCAATTTTTTTTCCTATCCCCGTCATTAATCGACAAACAAAATCATGACCATTTTTTTCTTTCTGAATAGGGTCTTTACTAAAATCTTTTAATACTTGGATATTAAAGTTTATGTAAGGATATTTATTTAATATTTCACGATCCTCAATTTTTAATCCAATTCCTGTTGCTGAAGAGTCGGCAGTTGCTTTAATAAAATATCCTTTATCATCTTTTCCAGGCTCAAAAATTGTTTTTTTACCAAATCCACGTTTATCGAATTTTTTAAAACCTTCCGGACTTAAATCAATTCGATATTCTTCAGTATATGATGTACCAAATGAAAAAATAGATATTAAAATAATTAAAAAAAATCTCATGGTTTTTCTTTTTTCTTTCAATTCTTTTATATTATAAATTTCAGTTTGACAATTTATTGAAATTTTAAAATTAATATCTTATGTTATTTATTGCAGTTTATTAACCTAATTTTTAATTTAGAATGTATTCTTTGCCGCATCTAAATATTGTGGATGCTATCAACTTTTAAAAGACTTAAAAAAAAATCTCATTGTTTATTCATTAAATAAATTACTCTCTCTCTAATTTCAGTTCTTCTCTTTTTAAAAATTTTTGAAAGGGCTATTTCCGGAACTTTTCTATTGTAAAGAGCTAAAAGTTTTTTATCATTTGTATCAGACCAATCTGATAATTTTTTATCACTCAAATTATTTATATTACCCTTTTCGATTTGTTTTGATACTCTCAATTCTTTTTTATATTTATCTTGCAATTTGTGACCAAGAAATTTAAATACGTTTTTATCAAAAAATAAATCTGATGTTTTTATATCATTTAACAGATGTATTCCCTCAATAGTTTTTGCTCTACTTAAAGCCACGTAAGTTTGTCCATGAGTAAATGCTCCTTCGTCTAAATCAATTGCAACTTCATCAAAAGTTTGACCTTGGCATTTATGAATAGTAGCAGCCCAAGCTAATTTTAATGGATATTGAATAAATCGACCTATGACCTTTGGATTAATATTATTTCCGCTTAGTCTATAATCTATTTTTTCCCATTTAGATTTTGGTAAGTTGATTATTTTATCTTTAATTTTAACTTTGATCTCATCATTAGATAATTTTACTATAGTTGCTAGTGTTCCATTTACATACTTTTTTTCTTCACTTATGTCATTTTTAGTGATCATAACTTGAGCACCAACTTTTAGATTTAGAGTTTTTTTAACAGGATACTCATTTTCTTTAAAACTATCATGAATGACAGCCTCGTATGAAAAAGATTTTGATTTTATTTCTTCTAATTTTGTATTATTGATTTCGTCAACTTTTCTGTTCCTAGGTGACAAAACTATCGCACCTTTAGGAACTTCATAATTTTTTGAAACTCTTCTATGATTTATAATTTTTAAATCTTCATGATTTACCTCGGCAAGTCTAAATTTGTTAAGTAAATCGATAAAATTTTTATCTGATTGTCTAAAAATTTTTGTAAATTCTTTAATTTTAAAATTACCTTGTGGAAAGCATTTAGAATTAAAAAAATATTCACCTTCTGGATAAAATTTTTCAATAACCTCTTTTTCAGAACCTGATACCACTGGAGGCAACTGAAAAAGATCTCCAAGTAAAACTATTTGAACTCCACCAAAGGGTTTATTGTTACCTCTATTTATTTTAAGGGAGTAATCTATACCATCAAATATGTCCGATCTTATCATTGAGCTTTCGTCGATCAACAATGTATCCAGTCTTTGCAATAATTGTTTGTCTTTTAACAATTTAACATCATCTTTTACAATGAACCTTGGTGGAAACTTAAAAAATGAATGAATAGTTTTTCCTTTAGCTTTTATCGCCGTAATTCCTGTGGGCGCTAAAATTGCATGATTTTTTTTTGTTTTATTTCTAAAATATTCAAGAAAAGTTGATTTTCCTGTACCGGCTTTGCCTGTAATAAATAAATTTAAATTTTCTTTCTCAATTAGTTCAAAAATTTTTGTAAACTCCTTTGTTAGCAAGAATTTTTTGGGAAGAGTGGTTCCTTCATCAAAAATTTTTTTGTTCATTCTTTAAAATTTCCCTTATGATTTCTACTTCCTTTTTCAATTTATCGTATTTGTAGATCATAATTTTTTTAGATGTAAATTTAAATAAAAGACTTGGCAAAAAATAAAAGAAAATTAAAAATTTGAGAAGAAACTTATCTTTAAAGTATTCAGCCCGTACTTGCTCAGAAATAATTTGATGTTTTAAGGAATTGGAATAATATTTTGCCCAAGCTTTTTTAATTTCAAGTCTTTCTTCTAAAGTTTTTTTAAAGTTTTCAATCATAAATATTTTTCATGCTCCTTAACTGTTTTTTCTAAATGTTTATTAATCTTTTCAACTCTTTTCATTTTTTCGTTATCTCCACCATCTTCCTCTATTTCTACCCTAAGACTATCAATTCTAGCGAGCTGTTCAGGTATTGTTGGAAACTTTTCTGTATTGGTAGATAATAATCTCTGTGCAATTTTTTTTCTTAAATTTTTATAATCTTTCTGAGTGAAAGCTTCTTTGTCGTACTCTTCAAATAAAACTATTTCACCTAAATACTTAAGCTGAGGTTTTTTAAATGCTTTAACAATTTTTATTTGCTCTTCCATACTAGCATTTTTCTCAACAAATTTTTCCATCATATTCTTCTCATCTCTTGTTGGATTTAATCCAAAAATAAGTTCTTCTGGTCCTTTTTTGGTTTGATCTAATTTTTTTTCTTCCATTTCAGTTTGAATAATTAAATCAATTCTTCTTGAAATATCTTCTCTATTTTTAATTATATAATCTCCTCTCTTCTCTAGTGTTGATAAACCAATTTTATTATACAACTCTGAAAATTCATCGGTCATATTTTTTAAAATATTTTTGTCCCTAATAAGTGGATTTCGGTTAGACTTAATATTTCTAATTTTTTTTGGGGTAGCTTTTATAAATTCGTCAAAATCTTTTCCTTTTTTCTCACATATCTTTTGCCAGTCGTGTTTTAAATCAGCCACAATATAGTAACCACTATAGAATTTGTGCTCCCCAATAAAACAACCAGCAAAACTTCTTGTTTTAGAATAAAAACTTTCAGGAAATATAAAAACATTCTTGTCTTTAATAGTTGGTAAAACCGAGTGTTTATTTGTATTTTTAAGACTTTCTTTAAATAATTCAGGGAATTTTTTTTGTAAAAGCAAAGTGGCATTCATTAATCCTTTAGTATCATCTAAGCTAGTATGAGCATCTGATATTGGAAACCCTTGTAATCTGCAAAAAGATTCCAATTTAAAGACCTTATTATTTTTTTCATTTAATTCTGTAGCTATTTTATTAGGCTCAAAATAATCTAAGTTTCTTGCAATAGGTAAAACATCTAATTGTCTTGCGTTTCCAGTCGAAAATATCCAAGGCCAGGTAAATAGATTTGTGAAAAGGTGATGAGATACTGCCATGTAATCATAGCTGTGACCAGACCAGGTTGCAAAGTAAGATCCTTTATTTCCAATTTCGATAAATTTCTTATTAAGTTCTCTTGTAAATGTGAAAGACGAGTACTTGTGATTTTCAGACTCAAATGGATCAAATTTATTGATCATAAGAGCATCAACTTGATAAATACGTGATCTTCTCGGTCTAACTGAATAGGTTTTCGTTTCAAGTACTTTGTCATTTGAATCTGTGTTTATAAAAGATAAAGAGAGAACATCGCAGGTTAATTGGCTTCCTGATGTTCCTTCTATATCAAAATAACATTTTCCTAAATTCATCTAAGCTATCTTTTTTGACTCTTCCTGAGGAATATCTTCATAGATTTTCTCCCATCTATCTAAATATTCTTGATTTAGATTGTTTCTTAAAAATTCTGGTATTTGAAAATCTTCTCTTGAGTGATTTGAAATACTAAAAATAACTTTTCCAAAAAGATTTGAAATAAATTTACTATAATCAATCTGAAGTGGAGTTTTATCATTATTTGAAAGGATATTTACCATAGGTGGAAAAAACTCTAAATTCCTTACAAAAATTTTATTTCCCCGTGTTAAAGCATAAAGACCATTTGATAAACTATTGATATGAGGTTCTGACCAAGAAGGAAATTTCTCAATTAAAACTAAATCTTTTTTATTCAAACATCCATCTAGCTTGCCCTCAATTTCATGGAGAATTAAATGTTTATCATTTAAACCAAAACTATTAAGAAATTTCTTTGTAAAAATAATACCTTGTTTATCATCACCATCAATATTTGCGATTTCATTTGGCATTACAAAGTTTTTAAGATGAAGTTTTCGCCAGACATCTAAAACAATCTTAAAACTTTTAATACTTGAATTTAGTTTATCAAAATGCTTGAACTTTTTTTTCGAACTAACGGCTTTGGCAACCGTATTTTCAGACTCCGGGCTCAAAGTATATTCGTCTCTATCGGCAAGATGTTCTTCTCTATCTGGTAAAATACAATTTAAATATTCTTCATTATAATTAGTAATGTTTTGACTTTTCTTTAAACCCAATGAATTTATCACAGGATTTTTTTTTGCATAAAACCAAAAAATTGGATGTTCTCTATATTTATTAACTAACTTATCAACTTCGAAAAGTTCTAAATTATCACCTTTATTTAAAATATTTTTAATTTCTTTTAGTTCATCTGCTTTTAAAGTGGACTCTGGCTCGAGATTTTCTTTCGATTTTGGGATGATAGTTATATAAGACTTTATTATCATTGAAATATGGTGTTCCAAAGCAGGAAGAATAAGTTTCTCTTCTATTCCAATATCCATCGAATCTTTGATAATATCCTGAAATTTTTGAGGATCCTTCTTATAAGCTCTATCTTTTTTGGCTCTAAAAGAAATCTCTGTATGGAAGAAAATTGAATTTAAAAAAAAATATGCAAAACTTTGAGGAAAAACTTTACCAGAAAATTTCAAAAGATATCCATCCAAACTATTACAGTGATCGTAAAGCAAATCAGAGCACTCACGTTTACTCATTTTTGCACTTCTTAAAATCTCTTTTAATAAGACTCTGTTTTTTATTAGTTCTTCACTAGTAGCCCCAGTATTAATGTTAAATTTATCAGCATCATCGAACCTATCTATTATTTTTTCAAAATGAGGTAAAGAATGAGAACTTTTCACTTTATTGTAAAAACTATTGTCTTCTTCTAATTCAGAAAGAATTTTTTCTTTGAAGACTGAGAAATCATTGAAACTTTCCTTTGCGAGCAGTTTTGTTGCTAAATTTCCAAGATCAATTCGATCTTGGTGATTTTTAAAATTTAGTTTTATTGTCATATTTAGGTTTATTAATACCTTCATTATATATAGTCAAGTAAATAATATGTAAAATAAAGTAAAAAATTATAATTTTTACTGTTGACATACGTAATATTTAAGCTATAAATGCGTATGTATTTATTAATAGGAATAAAAATGCTTTTAAAAAAATTGTTTAGTGAAAAAGAGGCCAGCTTGAAAAGCTCAAATGAGCTTAAAACTAATGATAAAAATAGGGATAAAAATACCCCAACCACTCTATTTGAAAGAGATCTTCAAGCTAACCGTGATTTCTTTGCGAGTAATAACACAAGTTTGAATTATAATAACGTGATTCCTCTAAGATCAAATAAATTAGCCAACGAGCAAGACGAGAAAAAAAGAGTTCAAGATATATCTAAAAAAATTGCGAATAATTTTGTGAAGACTGCCGAAGCAGCCGGGTGTCCAGAATTCTGGTCATGGTATTGTTTATTGTTTTATGTTCAACAAAGAATGGTTTTTAATATAAATTATTTAGATTACCGATCTAATGTCGAGTCAGTAGAAAAGCAGGTAATTAGAAATTACAAAAATTATACATTTAAAGAGTGTCCCGAATTAAGCGAAGATAATATTGGCATCACTAAAGAAAAAAAAAATGAGAAAGATAAAACAATACATTAGGAGATCATATGACAGAGCTTATAGATAAAAAAACAATTGAACAGTATAAAGATTTGTTGTTAGACATTGATGGAATTTCAAAAGTAGATTACGTAAAATCAATGGAGAGTGCCGTTACCAATAGCTGGGGTTCTGAGCCTTGGACAGAAGAACAAATTTCCAGAGATATATTGCAAAATTTTAGAGACTCTTGTGTGGAAGCAAAAGTAAAGATTGACAAAATTAAAATTGAAATAAAAAATGATTTTATTAAGGTATTTTCCCCAACATTTTTTTCTCTTAAAAAACTATTTTATATCGGATCCACAAAAGAAGAGTCGGATGCTGATTTAATAGGGAAAAATGGTGAAGGTGCTAAAAAATGTTATTCAGACCTTTATAAGAGAGGAATTCAAAACCCTATCAATATTTCTGGCGAGGACGCATTGATTATTGGAATAGGTAAAGAAGATTCTGAAACAAAACTGAGACCGTTAGTTTACCATTACTTTAAAATTAATAAGCAACCAGGTTGTTTTTTTATTTTAAAAACTATTTCAAAAAAGCTTAAAAAAGCTTTTGAATTTGGAATGTTAAATTTTTTCCATCCCGAAAATAAATTATTAGGTAAAAAACTTCACGAATATAATGAGATTGAAGTATATGAATCTAAAGATAAAAATGGATTTGGATTTTATAGGGGATTAAAACGGGTAGACATAAAAGATATCCCGGTAATAATAAATATTAAAAAACCTTATACAGCATTAGAAAAAAGAACAAAGAGTGATAGAGATAGAAACGCGTTTTCGGATAAACTCCAAAGCACATTTTTTTCTATTTTTTCTAGATCTGGTTTTTACTCTATGGAACTAAATGAGGCTATTTACTATATACTTCGTAAATCTAAAACGGTATGGAAAAAAGGCCATCCTTTACTTTCAGCAATTGCATCTCATAGCTACTCTCGATTGAAGGATGATCCTGAAATGTATAGTATTTTTGGAAAAGAATATATTTCCGAGTCTAAATTTAGATATTCTTCCTCAATTAGTTGGTCCGATTGGTATTCTACATCCACACAGAGCTATATTTTAAAAAGAGATAAACAAAAAAAGAAGAACAAAATTATGCTGCCGAGCTACTTTTCAGCATTCGGAGTTGAAAGTTCACTTGATGCGTTTATAAGAAATAAAGAAAATACAGAAAAAAGAATAAAAAACACAAAAACAAAAGACTTATCCAAAAAACAAAAAGCATCTGTAGATTTTTGTTTTAAGGCGATTAAGGAAATAAGTCCGAGCTTTTCAAAACTATTTGACACTTCTGAAGATGAAAATCTTTATGATGTAAAATTTAAAAGCATAAAATGTAAAGATTTACTTGGCCAATTGAAAGAGGACTCTAGTACTTATAACAATAAACTTGTTTATTTACACGAATCTCTATTTAAATCATCTTTTGGTCGAATGCTCTCAACATTTATGCATGAACTGGGCCATGCAACTGGCAGTAGGGACGGGGAAAGAAATTTTAGCGATCTGCTTACGTGGATGCTTGAACAAGCACTTGATAAAAATTCTAGGGTTAGTAAATTCTCTAAAGAGTGGGAAAAAGTATATAGGGCAAACTAATGAACTCGGACTTAACAATTAATCAGATGGAAAAAGCATTAGGCATGCAAGACTCTAGACTTTCTTACAAAGAACTGAGAAATGAATTTAAAAAATACCGAAAAAAAGATATCGAAAAAAAAATTAAAGCAAGTGGTTATTTAAGTTCAGATGAACTTTTAAGTTTTTTGAAAGATAAGGGAGCAACTATAGACTCTGATACTCGAAATATAGTTCGATTTGCAAAAAAAAATAATATAAAAATTAAAAGATTCGGAAGAATAGGCAGCTTCGGGAGTAATCCTGCATTTTTCGAGAGACCAAATACAGAAAAAGTTAAAGAAATTATACAAAAACTTAAAAATAATAATAATTCTATTCCAGGAAAAAAAGTTCTAGATAATAAGAAAAGAGAAATTTTAAAAATATTTAATCAAGCAGCTGACAAAGAAGAGTCAAAAACATCTATTGCAGAAAAAGTTTCATCAAATTTAATGGTTAACACAAATAGAAAACTTGTAAGAAAAGTATTAGCAAAAGAAAAGTCAAAATCTGATATAAATAAAAAACTAATAAAAAAGGTATATTGAAAATGGAAAGTAATTATTTAATTATACTGTCGGTCTTACAAGCACTAATAATTTTTGCTTTAGTTTTTTACTTTTTAAAATTGAAAAAAAAGGACAATGCTAATGAGGATATTAAAAATCATCCAGATTTTGTCAAATCTGACTCCGATGTAAAATCTTTATCGCAACAATTAAAAGATGCTAAGGATCAAATTGGCTTTTTAAAAACTGACAAACAAGAACAGTTAAAATTGATTGAAAATGTAAATGCTTTTAAAGATTTAAGTGAAAAATCTATTTCAAATTATAAAGAAGTTGTTAATGATTATCGAGAGTTTCATAATTCGCTAATAGGTGATTTTAAGTTCCAAGGCACGTACAATGAGAAAAAATTAAAAGATTTACTTTTAAAATCTGGATTCTCAGAAAATGAAAATGGTTTTCAGATGGGTAAGGCAGAAAAAAGTGTAAACTCAGAAGGTGAAACAACAACGCAGATACCTGATTATATTATTTCACTTCCCAATCAACAAAAAGTAGTTGCTGATTGCAAAGTCTCTTTAATAAATTTTAAAAGTTATTGTAACGAGAAAGATCCTAATATGAGAGCAAAATATCTTAAGAGTCATATTTTGTCTGTTAGAAAACATATTCAAGATTTATCTAAAAAAGATTATACTAAAATTCACAGCATTAAGAAAGACGCATTTAAATATGTAATTTGCTTTATGCCCTTTGATCAAGTTTACCTATCAGTTTTAGAAAATGACGAAGAAATTTTAGATTTTTGTATCAAAAAACGAATTTTATTAGCCGGACCCCTAACGATGATTGCAATATTAAGTAATATCCAAGAAACAAAAAACCAGATTAAACAGGTAAAAGAAGTAGGAAAAATTACTAAACTTGCAGAAGAAATTCTAGACAAATACGCAACTATAAAAATAAATGTTAAAAATACAATTTCAAGCTACAATACCCACAACAAAAATCTTAAATACCTAATTCATAATTTATTTGGAAGTCCTCAGAGTTTTGAGAATAAAATTAAAAAACTCAATGAACACGGTATTTCTGGAAAAGATATAACTAATATTCTAGATGAGGAAGCTGAAGTCCGTTCTTTAGAAGACCCAGAAGTTAAAAAAATTGTTAAATTATAACTTTTTGGAGTTAAATTTATTAACCCTTTCTAAAAATAGCTCTTTATATTTTTCTAACTTCTCACCTTCTAGAACAAATTTTTGAAACATGAAGCTTTCGGTAGCGAGAAATATAATACCTTGTTCAATTTTGGTATTGTAAACTTTATCATGAGCAAGCACATAGGCTGCCAATTGAAGGAAGTAATCTTCGCAATATTTTTCTTGCTTAGGACTATTACTTTGTTTGTAGTCAATGATTGACGGTTTTGAATTAACAACTCCTACTAAATCAGTAATACCTAAAAAACGACCTGGAAAACATAAAATTGCTTCAGTTTTCCAAATTTCTTCAAGATTTCCTTCTAAACCGTTTTTAATTATAACTTTAGCCATTTTATAAGCCTTATCAGTGTCATCTTTGGGCTTAGAAAGTTT
>CEQI01016958.1_pt1 | contig 11026 bp, 10 predicted proteins | sample 531011 | NCBI WGS metagenome assembly CEQI01 (sample SAMEA2621204, study PRJEB7988) | marine metagenome | biome: marine biome (ENVO:00000447); feature: surface water layer (ENVO:00002042); material: "saline water (ENVO:00002010), including plankton (ENVO:xxxxxxxx)" | depth 5 m
CAAATGAAGTATGGGAATTTAGAACTGCTAATCAGCAACTCTTTTCTTTAGGAGTCAAGAAAAAACTCTAATTAGCTAATTGGTGTTTTTATAAATTATAGGATTCCCCTGAGTTGGTTTATTATTACTCCACACATTATTTTCTGGATTAACATCAGCCAATCTGCTAGATGGGTCAATAGCTATTTGCTTTATTTCGTCATAACTTACTGTAGCATCAAATTGATAATATTGGTAAACCCAAGGCCAATCAGAAAGAGTTTTAAAATCTTTTAAATAACTATCATTTGATTTACTTCCTCTCATGATTCTTAATGGAATAGAAAAGGATGTTTTATTGTCGCTTTTGTCAATGATTACAATGTCAATAGGCATAGGCATATCACCAATTCTTCGTAAAGTAACTAAAGTGCCATTATTAGTTGGTTCAACATTAAACACTTCATAATCGATGGTATTGGTAGTCTCTACAAATTGTTCAAAATACCAATCCAATTCAAGCCCACTAATGTTTTCCATTATTCGCTTAAAGTCAGTCGGATCAGGATGCTTAAATTTCCAATCATTAATGTATTTCTTTAATCCCTTTTTCAATACATTATCACCAACAACATAGCCCAATTGATGTAAAAAAATAGCTCCTTTATTATAAGCACTTATTCCATAAACATAATTTCTTTTATAGAAGTCTGCATGTGTAGACAAAGGTTCTTGAGTACCATTTTCTACCAATCTATAATAGCTTTTATATTGCCTCAATAATGGATTAATCACTTTTCTTCCTTTAAGGTGATTTAATACTTCATATTGAGCATAAGTACAGAAACCTTCATCCATCCATTCATGTTTAGCTTCATTAGTTCCTAAAAGACCTTGAAACCAACTATGAATTGCCTCATGAGCTGTAACGCTAATTAACCCATTCATTGAGCCTTCAGCTGTAATTAATGTACACATGGGATATTCCATCCCACCATCACCACCCTGAATAACAGAATACTGTGCATATGGATATAATCCATAATGCTCATTCATATACTCAAAACATTTTTTTGCATAAGGTCTCAGCGCAGTCCAATTATAATTTAAAGAATCATCCTTATGTAAAAAATGAAGAATTGTGCCATTTTCTAACTTGGTAGTTTCATGTAAAAAATCAGGATCTGCTGCCCAAGCAAAATCATGAACATTTTCTGCTTTAAATTCCCATACTAACTTTTTACTACTATTTAGTTTTAATTTTTTATTAGGGTCTTGGTATCCATGGCCTACCACTTGAGGATTTTGAACCACTCCTGTCCCACCAAGAACAAAAGAAGAATCTATAGCAATATTAACTTCAAAATCTCCCCAAACACCATAAAACTCTCTGCCTATATATGGATTTGCATGCCACCCATGCTTATCATACTCACACATTTTAGGGTACCACTGTGTCATAGAATAAGCGATATTTTCCTTATTATATCTTCCAGTTCTTCTAATTTGAACAGGAACTTGAGCATTAAAATTGACTTTTAATTTTATGCTTTTACCTGACTTTAATGGCTTGTTTAATGAAATTTCTAGAATAGTACCATCCTCATTAAATGACAATTTTTCACCCTTACTATTATTTATACTTTCTATTTTCTGAAAACCGATTTCAGTTTTTGAAAGGTTAGCAATTCGATCTTCCACTCTAGAGTCTGGGTCTTCAATAGTCCTTGATCTTACATCCATCATAGAACCAGGTTGAAAGGCATTGTAATATAAATGCATGAACAACTTATCAAGATTTTCTGGGGAATTATTATAATAAGTTATTTCTTGAATACCAGAAAATCGATGATTATCATGGTCGAAATCTATATGCATCTTATAACTAATTTGCTGTTGCCAATAATCTTGTGCTAAAAAGCTAATAGATAGTAAAAGAATAAGACTAAAGCTTAACGTTTTTTTCATAAAAAGTCTTCTTTATTAATATTCAACCACTCAAGCGTGCTATTACAAAATATATCCTCAATAGTTGACTCATCTAAATTCATTTTTGTAATGAAATCACCTATTTCTAAATCTCCCAATGGAAATGGATAGTCACTACCAAGTGTAACCCTTTTTGAACCTTGCATTTTAAGTATGTAATTTAAAATTTCTTGATCATGGGTAATGCAGTCGACCCAAAATCTTCCACAATAATCTCTTGGGTTATTTGGGTTATCTATGGCTACCAAATCAGGTCTACAATTGAATCCGTGCTCTACCCTCCCAAGGGTTGCTAGGAAAGAACCACTAGCGTGACAAAAATTAACCCTAAGTTTTGGGAATTTATCAAATATACCACCAAAAATCATGGAACATATTGCTCTTGAAGTTTCAGCAGGCATTCCCACCAACCAAGGTAACCAATAACGTCCCATATGTTTTTGTCCCATCATATTCCATGGATGGACCAAAACAGCTAAGTCCAATTTTTCACAAGTTTCCCATATGGGATAATACTCTGGCTCATGTAAGTTTTTATCATCAATATTTGATCCAATTTGAATACCCTTTAATCCAATCTTTTTAATTCGCTCTAATTCTCTAACCGCTAATTCTGGAGATTGCATAGGAATTGTCCCAAGTCCAATGTAATTTTTAGGATAGTTATTTACTAATTTAGCTACATCGTCATTTAAAAACATTGAAACCTCTAAACCATCTTTTGGCTTGGCGAAATAGGCAAAGAGTACCGGAATTGTACATACTACTTGTACTTTAGTATTAAACTTTTTGTATTCATTAATCCTAACCTCTGGATCCCAACAATTTTCGTTTATTTCTCTAAAAAACTTTTGCCCCATCATCATCCTAGCCCATCCTTTTTTATGATGATCTAGCTGAATAAAACCATCATAACCAAACTTCTTTTGCCAATCAGGTAAATTTTTTGGGATGATATGAGTATGCATGTCAATTTTTAGCATCATTTTGTTTTTTCAGGAACAGGATCATGTCCATGACCACCCCATGGGTTACATTTGATAAGTCTTTTAAAACCCATTATTCCACCTTTTAAAAATCCAAATCTACCAATAGCTTCTATGGCATATTGAGAACATGTTGGCGTAAATCTACAACTTGCAGGAAATAATGGAGATATCACATATTGATACAATCTTATAATAGCAATTAGTAGGTATTTCAAATTACAAACCTATTTTTTTCTTGATTGATTTAGGAACAGCATCTTTATGCACTAAAATATTCATTGTCTTATATCTTACATAAGGAAATGAAGCATAAAAATAACCACCACACTGATTATATTCAGTTCCCCATGAATTCTTTACCTTAAAATATTTTGTACCGTTCTGGTCCTCAACTAAACCAGTAATGTGCATACCATGATCATCAGTAGTTTCTTGACTATCAAAAGCATCTTGTCTTTCTTGCTGAGTAACCACTTTTTCCTCTACTGGACTCATAAATGCATTACTAATTTTTTCAGCGCCTGCAGAATTAAAATATCTATTGTCTTTCCCTTTTTCTCTAATTGTAGATTCGTCTTGAGGTAAAATTGCTAGTGCATCTCTAGAAGAAAAACCTTTCTCTGATACATCTGCTCCCCAAGCAAATGTATATCCGTTCATTACCGCCTCTTCCATGACCATCATAAACTCATCTAATGGTAAGTTATAACTCTGTTGCATAGCCCAATTATCTTGAACTTCAAGTACAAACGTTTCATAGAACGGGTGATGGGTATAAGAAGTTAATGAAACATAATCATCCATTTTTAAATTCAATTCCTCAGCATATGAAAATGGATTGTATGATTTTCCATTTACTTCAAATTGAAATTCATTCAAATCGCTAGGTAATTCCCCTAAATAAGCATCAACTACTCCTTCAAAAGCCAATTTCCAATTTGGGGTTAACTTTCCTCTTTGTGGTTTTTTTGCCAATTCTTTTACCATAGCGTGCATTATTTTCTCCATTTCTTCATGTAAATGAATATCAGATCCATAATTCAAACCATCATAAACAGATTCTGGAACAATACCATATCTATTTATGACCCAAGGAATATCATGAAATGCACCTCCTTGACCAAAAGTAAATGTCCCATACATTCTGAGATAATTCTCCGCTTTTCCTATGTAAGCATTTCTAACAATAAACATTTCGGATAAATTATGAGTCCCTTTCCCTAATCGTTGTAATTCCGATTCAAAAAATGAAAGGGAGGAGAAACTCCAACAAGTCCCTGTTCGATTCTGATTTTGAACGGGATTAGCTTCTAACTCTTTAAGAATTTTAAATTCATATTCACTACCTTCTTTATTGGTTAATTTCTCTTGAGCTTGGTATCCAAATAAGATACTAAATGCAAGAACAGTTATGCCTATTTTTTTCATATTATTTTACTATAAATGTTTTTTGTATTGTTCCATCACTCATTTGATGAATATATATGTTGTTCCAATTATACATTGACTTTCTTCCAAGAACATCAAATGTATTTATTATTTTTTTATCCTCATTTCTTGGATGAATCCCTACTGTTCCATAAGGCACTAATGCTACATTTTCAACATGTACCTGATCATTTAAAATACTTACATCTATGGTTTTATCATAATATCCATTCTTAGAAAAAGTAACTTGATAATTTCCATCAAATAAATATCTATGGTAATTCCCAACTCCTTCTTTAGAATAGACGTGAGAACTATCCGTATCATGTCCTGAAATTTCAACTTTTGCTGTTATGGGCATTCCTGTTAGACTATCTGTTACTATACCCCTTAATCCATATAGGGATTGTTTAATGTAGTTAATCAGAGATCTTTTATTTGCATCCCAATAATATGGAAGAGTAGTTGGATTTGGAATTTTATTAGATGACAACTCTAAGGTTGATTCTCGACATAATTTGAAATAGTTCATGAAATCTTGACGCCCACCATTCACTTCGTACCAATCCCAGCCATTAGTAATTCCATTATTAAGGTCATTAAAATATCCTGGTGAAGAATTGACATGAGCAGTATCAGCGTAATGTGAAGCAATGTGAGTCCACCAATTATCATCTGCTGTTAATCTACTCCAAGTATCCCAAGGATAATTAAAAACCTCTGCACCAGTGTGAATGTTACATGATAAATCAAAGGGAATAGAATCTGCTATATCCATAAATATGATAGTCTCTTCTTGCCAAGGATTTCCATCAGGATTAGATCCATCTTGAGGGTCGGGAAAATTTCTATTTAAATCAACACCATTAGCATTATACCTTGTTGCTCCAGAAATGGTATTCCCAGAAGCATATGCACCATTTGGATTTGCTAGAGGGTTAATCCAAATATCTACACTATTTATCAAATCTGTAAACTCCATATTATTTCCATATCCATTTAACATTTCATCTATCAATCTTAACATTAATACATATCCTGTTAACTCATTTCCATGCATAGATGAAGTATATAAAAAAGAGGGTTCATCTTCTCTTACTCCAACATTATTTGAAATTTGAACACATAGTACTTCTTTTCCAGATGATAAAGTCCCGAGATTATGTAGCTTACAAATATTAGGGAAAGAATCTGCAAACATTTGCATCATTTGGGTGTATTCGGTATATGTTGGATAATAGTCCCAGTTATTTTTATTTAAGCTGTAATTAACACTGATAGGAACGTTATCTGCAATAACCTCATGTTTGATACCCAGTTTCAAAAATTGCTCAAACTCTGATTTATTTGCGTAAGCATATATTTCCTTTTTATTCGATTTATGATCAATCGAAATAATGTTGGATAAAGAGTTAGTTTTTGCAACTGATTCAAACTTGAATTTGAAATAAACTTCTTTTTTATCTTTAAAAAGGTCGTCTAAATCTTGAGAATTTAATGGTATAGCAAATAAAAATGAAAAGATTAAGATGAAAAATTGGATTGACTTAAAATGCATAATTAATTTTTTATGGTGTATGAAGTTGTGTCTTTCCCGTCTTTTATTTCTACTCCTATTTTCACTAATTCATCCCTTATTTTATCAGAGATTTGGTAATTTTTATTAGCCTTAGCATCTTTTCTAAGTTCTAGAACAAGCTCAATGAGCTGATTTGTTAAACTAGAATTACCAGTAATTTCATTTTCAAGTCCAAGCACCTCCTCTATAAACCCACAAAAAGTTTTTTGTAGTAATTCAAAATTAGAGTTAGATATACTCCAGGAAGTTGAATTGAAATGATTAACTATACTCACTAGCTCAAATAGAGAAGCAATTACTTTAGGAGTATTAAAATCATCACTCATAAAAGTAAAACAAGATGAACAAAGAGATTCTACTTTACTGTTTTGCTGTTCATCTATGTGCTGTTCTACAAAATCATGATGCTTAATTAGATCAAAAGCATTCATTAGCTTTCTAAATCCCTTCTCAGAGGCAATAAGCGCTTCATTTGAAAAATCCAATACTCCACTATAGTGTGCCTGCAACATGAAAAACCTAACTACAGAAGGTGAAAAAGATTTTGTTAAATGTGGGGAAGAACCTGTAAATAATTCGAAAGGCAAAATAGTATTTCCTGTTGATTTAGACATTCTTTTACCATTTAATGTTAACATATTAGAGTGAACCCAATAATTTACAGGGTGCTCATGATTTGCCCCTTTAGCTTGTGCTATTTCACATTCGTGATGAGGGAATTTTAAATCCATTCCACCACCATGAATATCAAATTTATTTCCTAAATATTTGGAACTCATTGCTGAACATTCTAAATGCCAGCCAGGAAACCCAACTCCCCATGGTGAATCCCATTTCATGATATGGCTATCATCTGCATTTTTCCAAAGCGCAAAGTCTTGTGGTGATTTTTTGTCTTGCTGTCCATCTAAATCTCTAGAACCAGCAAGTAAATCTTCAATATTTCTTCCGCTTAGTTCACCATAATCATTTCCTGATTTTAGAAATTTTTTAACATCAAAATAAACAGATCCATTAACTTCATAAGCAAATCCATTTTTTAAGATTTTTTCAACCATTGAAATTTGCTCATTAATATGTCCAGTTGCTGTAGGTTCTATATCTGGTGGAAGGGTGTTAAAAGAACGCATTACCTCATGGAAATTTAAAGTATATTTTTGAACTATTTCCATTGGCTCAAGCTGTTCTATTTTTGCCTTTTTAGCAATTTTATCTTCACCTTCGTCAGCATCATTTACTAAATGACCTACATCAGTAATATTTCTTACGTATCTTACTTTATATCCTAAAAAATGAAAGTATCGGACTAGTGTATCGAAAAAAACAAATGTCCTACAATTACCAAGATGAACTTCGCTATATACAGTTGGTCCACAAACATAAATACCAACAAAATTTTCTTTAATTGGTTTAAACTTTTCTTTTTTTCCAGTAAGTGTATTGTTGATATAGATTTCTTTATTATTCATCTTTATTAATCATACTTAAAAGTTCCAATTTAATTGATGGCTCTTTAAATTTACCACTATATTCTGCAGTAGTTGTTAAACTATTTACATCTTTTATACCTCTCATGCTAACACATAAATGTTCAGCTTCAAGAACACAAGCAACATCCTCTGTTTGCAAAACATTTTTCAAATACGTTACAATCTCTACAGTAAGTTTTTCTTGAACTTGTGGTTTCTTAGAAAGGTAATTTACTATTCTATTAATCTTTGATAGACCAATAATTTTTTCATTGGCATAATATGCCACATGTGCAACACCCTTTATAGGAACAAAATGATGTTCACAAAGCGAATAAAAAGGAATGTTTTTTTCTAAAATGCAGCCATTGTATTCAAAAGAATTTTCAAACTTTGAAATAGATGGTGCCAAATTTGGGTCAAGACCATCAAACAACTCTTTGACATACATTTTAGCCACTCGATTAGGAGTATCTCTTAAACTATTATCAGTTAAATCAAGATTTAAAATCTCCATGATAGATCTAAAATGTTTAGCGATCGCCTTTATTTTTTCGTCTTCTGATAAACTTGAATTATTTTTTTCAAGATTAAGACTTATTATTTTTTTTGAATTGTTATTCATAAGTATAAAATACTTGGGTGGTTAGCAAATGTAACGAGTAACCACCATATCTTGGCAAAAAAATTATTTTTTTGTTATATCTTAATTTATTAATTAAAAATTATAAATTTAGTTAAGCTATGTATAATACTTTCTTTTGCCATTAATTCATTTTATAAATAAACCCCAATTTAATATAGGAATTTGGAGGATAGAAGACCATGAATACAACCCAGTATTTAGCAGAGTTTTACACCCCAATTATCACCATAACTTTAATTCTTATAAAAATAATAATAGAAAAATTCAGATTCATGCGACTAAATTGCTTTTTGAACAACTATCACCTGGTAATGAATTGTATTTAAAAAATAATAAACCTCACATAAGAAATTCTGATAAATTCGTTTCCATTTCCCATACAAAAGATATTATTGCTATGATTATTGCTAAATATCCTTGTGGAATTGACATAGAATCCTCAGAGAGAGATACTTCAAAAATTAAACACAAATTTTTAAATGATAATGATTTTACTTCAGGTGAGTCTAATAAAAACCTGATTCAAAATTGGTGTTCAAAAGAAGTCTTATTTAAAATAAATGGGGTTAATGACATAAATTTTAAACAACACTTAACCATTAGAAAAAATGGCGAATATTTTTCTGGCTATTGTAATCATCCAATGATTAAATTCAATTCCACAATCAAAATTCTGAAATTTAAAAACTATTGTTTGGCATTTAACACAAACTATACAGAAGAAGTAAATGTTGCAGTCTGAAATAAATGAAAGGGTTAGAGCAGGTGAAAAATTATGGGCTATTCTTATAGACCCTGATAAGCTGCCATACGATGAAATTACAGATTTTATGCTGATGGCAAATCAATCATCTTGTGATTATATTTTAGTTGGAGGTAGTCTTATAAATCATAACCAATTTCAATCCTATCTCAAAAAGATTCACGAAATATCTACCAAAAAGGTCATTATATTTCCTGGGAATAACCATCAAATAAGCAATCATGCTGATGCTTTGCTGTTATTAAGTTTAATAAGCGGAAGAAATCCTGAACTATTGATTGGACAGCATGTTAAAGCTGCATTTAAACTGAAAGAAAGCGGATTAGAAATTTTACCATGCGGTTATATGTTAATTGAATCTGAATCGCTTACTTCAGCAATTTATATGAGTGAATCTTTACCCATCCCAAAAGATAAATATGATATTGCTGCTGCTACTGCACTAGCAGGAATTCAATTGGGTCTAAAATATATTTACATGGATACTGGATCTGGCTCTAATACAGCAATTAATAATAAACTAATACAAGCTGTGAAAAGCAATATTTCGGTACCCTTATTTATAGGAGGTGGTATTACAAGTCAAAATCAATTACAATCCTGCTGGGATGCTGGTGCAGACATTGTGGTCATTGGGAATTATATTGAAAAAAACTTTCATAAAATGTACGATTTCAACAAAGGAACTTTGGCAAGTTAACAGCAACCAATCGATATAATAGCCAAAATTTGTTGTCTTTTGAATTATTCAATTTTTAATTGATTAAAATGAATTTGTACAACATAAATACGAAAGTTTATTTTTTGGGGTTCATCTTACTTTATCAATCAGTAGTTATTGGTCAAAGTTTAACAAGGAAAGAATATATTTCCATGTATAGTCAAGATGCTGTTTTTCAGATGCACAAGTACAAAATACCTGCAAGTATTACAATGGCACAAGGCATTTTAGAAAGTAATAATGGAAATTCTAGATTAGCAGTAAAAGGAAATAATCATTTTGGGATTAAATGCCATGATTGGACTGGGAAAAAGATGTACGAAGATGATGATAAAAAAAATGAATGCTTCAGAAAGTACAATAGTGCTTTAGAATCATTTGAAGATCACTCTAAATTCTTGAAAAAATACAACAGATACGCTTTTTTATTTGACTATAAAATTACAGATTATAAATCTTGGGCTAAGGGATTGAGTAAAGCTGGGTATGCTACCAATAAAAAATATGCAGATATTTTGATTAAACTTATTGAGGAAAATAAACTCCATGAATTAGATCAAAAAAGTAAACCAATAAATTTTACAGCTAGTTCTTCAAGAAGTGTTTATTTACATCCAAATAATATAAGATATGTCATTGCCATAGAAGATGATTCCTATTTAAATATTGCCAAAGAATTTGACATGAGGCTTTGGCAATTATATAAATATAACGATACTGATAGCTACTATGAACTAACTAAAAATGAAAAGGTTTTTATTCAACCAAAGAGGAATAAGGCAAAAGCAAAAGTTCACTTAGCAAATGAAGGAGATAGTTTTCGTTCAATTTCTCAGCTTTATGGTGTGAAATTAAAAAAACTGCAAAAAAGAAATAAACATCTTTTAGGACATAAAATAAAATCTGGTTACGAAATTAAACTTCGTTAAAATATTTATTAAAATTGTCCTTAAAATAAACTTATGGTTTCTCAAGAACAACTCAAAAACACAAGTGATCGCCTGGAAGCGTTAAGGGGGTATCTTTGACGTTGATGAAAAAAGAGAGGCCATAAAAGAAGAAGAGCTCGTTACTCAAGACCCTGAATTTTGGAATGACCCAAAAAAAGCTGAGCTTGTTTTAAAGGGAATAAAACAAAAAAAATTCTGGGTCGAATCTTATGATAACATCAAATCTTATTTAGAGGACACTCAGGTACTTCTTGACTTTTACAAAGAAGGAGAAGCTACAGAGCAGGAAGTTAATGAACTATTTCAAAAACTCATTATACAATTAGAAGAGTTAGAATTAAAAAACATGCTTTCATCTGAAGAAGATCATCTAGATGCTGTTTTACAAATTACTGCAGGTGCTGGCGGTACTGAAAGTTGTGATTGGAGTTCAATGTTGTTAAGAATGTATTTAATGTGGGGTGAAAAAAATGGGTATAAAATCAGAGAACTACATTCTCAAGATGGTGATGT
>CEQI01080583.1_pt1 | contig 10999 bp, 10 predicted proteins | sample 531011 | NCBI WGS metagenome assembly CEQI01 (sample SAMEA2621204, study PRJEB7988) | marine metagenome | biome: marine biome (ENVO:00000447); feature: surface water layer (ENVO:00002042); material: "saline water (ENVO:00002010), including plankton (ENVO:xxxxxxxx)" | depth 5 m
ACAAAAAGAAAAAAGCGGATAATTTAAAAATATAAAGTCTATTTTTTTAATAATGAGCATACCCAAATTAATTTTTATTGTTCCTTATCGCGATAGAGAAATGCAACAAAAGTTTTTCGATAGACATATGAAAACATACATTTTAGAAAATGTAAATCCGGAATCATTCAAAATATATTATATTCATCAAAATGATAATCGTCCATTCAATCGAGGTGCAATCAAGAACATGGGTTTTTTAGTAATGAAAGAAAAATATCCTGCTGATTATCAAAATATTACCTTTGTGTTTAATGATGTAGATACTGCTCCATTATGTCCAAATATTTTTAATTATGAAACACAATTAAATACAATTAAACATTTTTATGGATATAAGCATGCTTTAGGAGGGATTTTTTCAATAAAAGGTAGTGATTTTGAAAAAACAAACGGATTTCCAAATTATTGGGCATGGGGGTATGAAGACTCTGTCATGCAAAAACGTGCGCAAAGCATGAATATAAACATAAATAGGAATGAATTTTTGCCAATTTTGCATAAAAATGTTTTATTCATGCATGATGATATATATCGAGCTGTCAATAGAAAAGAATTTGATCGATTTTCAAAAAATATGAATGATGGATATAAAGATATTCACAATAAAGAATACACAATTGATGAAAACACAGGATTTGTGAATGTAACTAACTTCACAACTCCTTATAATTATGACGCATCTCAAGATAAAACAATCGATTTGCGAAATGGTGGTGTGCCTTACCAAACACCTCAAAACATGGGGATGAAATTTATTTAATAGAATTACATTCAAATAATTTATATGTAATTCCGATTTCATTATTTGTTTCCCATATTCCGGATATTTTTAACAAGTATTTCACATGATGATTCGGTAACGGAATATTGTTTTCTCTATATACTTTCATGAATCCGCTTTCTAATTGCTTTTTCAATAGCAAGCTTTTTTTATAATCTTTGCATTTATTTGAACTATAGAAATCTAAAATCTTTTGTTCTAATTTAATCAAATCATGAAGAGGAACATGATTGTTAATATGTTGAAACTGAAATTTGATTGCTTTTTTTGTTTCGTGCTGTTCAAAAACGAAATTATGTATAGGAAATATAATATATATACCATTCATCGTAAAAAAATCATGTACATAATTTATTTTTGTAAATTTACCATTATTCATAATTATATTATTTTTAGAATCTAATAAATATAAATTTTGAGTAGATATTTGATTTGTGTTTACAGCAATATTCATACACTTATTACATGTATCTTTTTATTACTTTTAAATAAATATAAACAATACATATTAATACTATTAACCACTATGTTTCAGTTCCTGCTTGTTAATTTTTTATTATTGGTTCGGCCGCGTATGCATGTAATAGATCAAGAATTAATTGATTTTAGCAATTTAGTAGGTCTAGCTGGTTTAACAGCATTAGTAATACCTAACTTAAAGTTTAGACAAAATAATTCTTGTAATGATCATAGTGATTGTTTTGGTTTTAAAAAATGTTGCCAAGTGTATTATGAGAAATTTTGTTGTGATCCAGATAATTATATTAAAATTGAACCAAAATTAGCTTTTACAACTCAGCGAATTCAAAATAAAGAATAATTTATATTTTTAATATATATATATAAATTATAATGCCTGCTAGATTAAATTTAAATCAAATACCGTTAGTTTCTTGGAAAGGACTTACTATACAAGAAGTAAATTCTAAAATAATACAAAACGATTCTACTCTTAATGGAAAAGATAATTTATTTCGAGCAACTCCTTTAAAGATTCCTAGAAGAGAAATTGCAACAAAAAATAATAGCAATACTTGTAATACAAGAACCTCTATCACAATTGATGCTATTAATAGACCAGGTGGAGTTGTATCAAATACTGCCTTTTCAGATCCATCAAATAACATATTATTGACAAGTACTTTAGACCTTGAAAACAATACGTGTGAATATCCAGGAACTTGTAACCCTATTGTATCTCCCGCTGAAAATGCTAAGAAACGCGTGAGAAGTAGTGGAATGGTGAGACAAAAGTATCATACAACATCCAATGATAAAGTATATCATACAAATACAAAGGAATATTTGCATAGCAGAAATATGACATATAAGCAAAACCAATTTGTATTTTCGAATCCTGATAACACCTGTTTCAAGACATATTATAATCCTAGCAACTCACAATTTGGAGTTCAAGGAGCAGTCACTTCTGGAGATTTGGTAACAAGAAAGAAGTACAATACAATAACAGATGCTGCATCCAGTTATCAAACACCTTTAGGAAACCATGTTGCAAATGCATTATCATATGGAGTATCAAATAGTGGATATACTATTAAGGACAAGATTGGTTATCCTTTAAAACAAACACCAACCCATAGTAAATATTCTGATACTATGAAAAAATGTTTTGTAACAAGATTAGCAAATGCTATTTAAAAGAGATGTTCCCTCATAGTTTGATTCATTAAAAATATATTATTGTCTGCTGGTAATAATGTATTATAAGGTATGTTGTGTTTGTCACACCAGTGAATACATTTTTCAATATGATTAATAATAAGCTGATTAATTTTATCTTGTTTACTTTTGTTTTGCAATAAAGATAGAGTATAGTGTATATTTTCAATCTGTTGTTGTCCAAATATAGCATTATATTCTTCCAACTTTGACAAATAAAAATTGGGTATTTGTAAATTTAAAAAGCCTCTTGTAAATAAAGAATCAGACGATAGTAACATTTTTTCAAAAGCATTCTTAATATGATTGACGAAATATTTGTTTGAAGAAAAAACAAAATTTTTGCAAACCAAATATTTTTCAGAATTTGCATAACGACTTGTATTTGGCTTCATAATGTATACTTTATCATAAAAACTAGACAAAATATACAACAAATCAATAGTATGATGCATAAAGCAATCAAATATCTTTAATACAAAACAACCACCTCTTCTTTGTAAACAAACTGCGTAACAAATTTGAGCAAATAACAATTTAGTGATTGAAATCTCTTGTTTATTAAAATCCATAGAAAAATCAAAACCGCCGTCTCCAGTAATAATATCCATGGTATTTTTATATTTTTGGATGCAATACATAAAGTTAGATAAATTTAAAATGTTGCCTGTTTTATCACTACCATATTCTAGAGAAATATTTGGATTACTTTTTAAAAAATTATCTGCTCTTTTCCAGGACGGTACATTTTGTTCATTTTTTTCATCGATAAGAGTCATTCCAATATAATTATCTGATTTATTATTTCTTTCTTTTACGAATGCTTCAATAAATCCACCAGGTCCTTCTGCCAAATGAAAAAAATTAAGTGGTCTATCTTGCTTACCTAGTTCAAACGTATTGATTATTTCGATCATTTTGTAAAATGACCTAGATAAAGGAAGTAGTCTAGAAACACTTTTTTTTTTCGAAGGAATACTGCTGTGTATATATTCATATGGATTAGTATATTTCTTGTAAATATCCCATTCACGTTCATTTGATTCAATCTTTTGTTTAATTTCGTATAAATAGGAAGATAGAGAATTTGATATAATACATTCTGGTATAGAGTCACTAGAAAAATAATCTATAAAATTAAATGTATGAATAGATACTCGTGGTAATAAATAATATGACATATGATAATTAATTACATAAATAATGTTTAAATCATTTATGTAATACACACCTTAATTCAAAGTTATTTTTCTATTTGTTGCTTTTGGGACATTTTTATTTGTTTTTTCTTCTTTTTCCTTTTTTGCTCTTGCAATTTGTATAGCTGGTGGAGTTCCTTCTGGTGTTCCAGGAAATTCAGGATCATCTTCCTCTTCATGTACAGTCATAACAGATTCAATTTTCTTGGCATCAACATTTCTTATTTTCTTAAATATATAATATCGATTTAAAAAGGATATTTGCTTCTCTTCTGGTGTCATTTGTAAAGAACTTTTAATGTTTGTTTTTAATTTGGGATTTTGTTGCAATTCTTTTTCCATTTCATTAAATAGCGTTTCAAAAAGACCTGTTCCATCAGGAATTTGCATCGAATTAGCTTCTTCTTTTGGCAATATTACAAAACCATAATTTTCCATAATACGTTTGAAGAAATCAAATTGAACCAAATACTCTTTGAATGTTTTATTAATACTTTCTTGATAAACATCTATATCATATCCCAAGCTCAATTCATTTTCTGGTAAACTACTTTCATCATAGCGTTTTGTAATTTCAAATATTTTTTTATTATTTTTCATAATCACATAAGGTTCTCCATTCTTTTTATTTTTCAATAAATTAAATACTTTATTTCCATCATAACCTGTTGCTATAAAATAACCGCCTACTTTTGTACATTCTGTTAGGTTTCTCAAAAATTCATGTAATGTTTTTGCATCTTTAAAGAAGTAATGAATTGAAAATTGACATGAACTAATATTGAATCCACTTTCTGCTACTCCATATTGTTTATAGACTCCTTTTCCAAGTAGCAGCTCGTCTTTTGGACCGTTTCCAAAAACACAATTGGCTATTTGTTTTTCTTTGTCAGTATGAAAACAAGATCCATCTCTTATATTTTGACCACTATCTCCACTAACGAAAAGTGCAGCAGGCATTTTATAATATTTCTTTTTCATATTCAAATATCTTGAACAAGCGCCATCTACTCGATTATAGATATTGTCTTTAGAAATATCAACACCAAATACAAATTTTAGTTTTGATTTAATCCACTTAGATAAATCTCCTCCCTTTCCAACACTATAATCAATCAAAATATCGTTTTGAGAAGATACTTGTTGAATAAGTTTTGATTTTACATACAAATTATGAAAATCTCGTAAAGATTGTGTATTTGTCTCATTATCATTATTTCGATTGTAGTATACTTCTTCGTCATTATTTGTAGGAATATTTGTTCCTGTTTTTATCATTTCAAGAGTGATTGGATTATGAATGGAATACCAATTACTATTTGCTGTTTTAAAAGAATTTCCAAAATTTCTACCCGTATTTCGTAAATCACTTGTTTTATCATATCTTACTCGAATTGGAACCCAATTCCATCCTTTTTTATTCTTCTTATCATATCGAAATTCTACAATTGTATTTTCTTCAAAGTATTCACCATTTTCTGTAGTCATAAATAATTGTTGACCGTTGTCTTTTAAGTAGATATTACACAAATGAGCTTGATCATCAGACGGATTTGTAGGATAAAATGGAACGGGTTTATATGTATCTTGATCTTCTATATTATCTGGTGAAGGTAGATCATCATTATATAAATTTTGACTTGGATTAATATAACCGTCTTTTCGTTCATCAAAACCGCATCTTAATATTAACGTTTTATATTGAATCACATTATTAACATTCTGATTGTTTTCTCCATCTTGATAAATATAATGAATATCGTCTTTACCAGTTTTATCTTTTTTAATTGTTACTAGAAAGTCAATCGTGTTAAACTCAGCTGGTTTCCACTTCATGGAATGAGCCCACGTTGTTTTATATTTTATATCAACCTTTTCTCCTTCATTTGATGCACCAACACTTAAATTAGAAGGTGTAAATATTAATCCGTCTGTTTCATATTCATATACATCATCATCTACATCAGACAATATCTTTGAGCAACCACTAAATATTGAAACGTTTGAAGAATTGTGGAAAGTCTTTATTTTAATTCGAAAATCAGTTGGTGTTTTTTGTTTTGGATCTACTTCTGATTTCTTTTCAAAATCCAATATAGATCTTGGCTTTATTACTTCAATAAATTGATTTAAAATTGACAGGCGATAAAAGTTATCATTCTTATTTTCATCTTCTTCATCTAAAACCAAATCAAAAGGAAAGTTCATAAAATTTTTATTGTTTACATAATAAACGTCAAATGCAGCATATAATTGTATAGGCTTTCCGTTTTTATTAGTTGTAATAAATTCTCCATCAATCAAACTATTGTAAATACTTTTTTCTTTTGTAAAAGTACCTGTAAACAAAACATTCATGTTTGTGTCAATCAAATAAATTTTTCCAATTTTATCAATAAATAATAAATAACGTTCTCCGTCTGCTTTGTCTGTAACCGTATAATTATTTCGAATATTTGAGACAATCGAGTTTTCGGTTTCTGTGCTTATGTTTTCCAATTGCAAAGTTAAAGAAGAAGGACCTAGAAAGTGCTTTGACAAAATTCGTTTAATATTATGATCATCTCCATGAATCAAAGTTAAATATTCTTGTAATATATTATTACTTTCTAAGTAAGAAATGGGAAATTTAGTTTTTTGTAAACCACTCAAGATAATTCGTATACACTTTTTAATCACTTTCATCAATTGTTCAGGCTTTTCATACTGACTACTTAAGCCAACTCTAGAATTATCAACTTCTAATTCAATCTCATATGTTTCAACATTTTGAAATACTTCTGCCTCTTGAATAGTATAAGTAGGCACATAAATACGATTCGATTTTTTGGATGTTTTTAATATGGATAAATCAACAAAAATTGGATAATCTTCATGATAAAAACGAACTCGATTTAAACAACGGAATGTTTTCAAAGAATCTTCCCATGATGAAATAATAGTACGAGCGATTGGTGTATGTACATGAAAATCTTGTTCAACTTGATAAGACACACGAAAATTAAAATCATCCATATCTACTTTCTCTATTCGTTCGTCATTTTTATCTTTTGCAGGAATTTTTTGGGTAAACTTTAATTTCTGAAAAGTCGTTGAAGGAATATCCAATACTTTTTGTATACTATTTGTCTTACAATACTCTTGAATAAGATCTGAACCAATAATTTCTGCTCTGATATTAGACATTTTTGTCTTTCCTGTTTTCTTGTCTGTAAATTGATTTTGAATTCGTAATATTTGTAAGCCTTCTTCGTTTTGTGTCTTGAATCCACAACTATATAAGAATTTTACAACATTTGTATAATCAATCTTAGAAAGCGGTTTTGAAAGCTTTGGGTTTGTTCCAAAACGAATTTCCAACTCATCAGTTTTGTTATTTTGCTTCAAAATAGGATTGCTCTCTAAATAAGACTTTAAAACCTGTAAAAAGGCTATATTATTATTTTTAGTTTTTTGTAGATCTTCCTTTTGCATATAGATAATATATAGTAATTTTATATATTATTTTGAAGTATCAATTTTTTTAATACCAAGAAAGCAAATTTGTAATACAATCATATAATTCTTGTTTTTTCAGAAAAACAAAGTCAGTAAGTTGTAGTTTTTCTGCTAGTTCATGTAAATCTTTTACTTTGTAATTAGAAATCGCCTTAATAGGTCTTATATAACTTTCTAAACCATAATAATTTTTATCAAGTTCTTCTAATTCTGTTCTGCTTAATTTATCAAGCTTTACACTATACTTATTATATTCCATTTTTTTAAATAAGAATGTTGGTGCAGATCGATCATATATAAATGGTAAATAACACTTTTTCTCGTTATGCAAAATATACACATTAAATTTATATTTCGAAATTAACGCCAATAGTGCATGAAAAGATGTATTATTTATTGTTGTATTTAAATCACTCATAATTTCTTGAATAAGTGTTTTTGTTATCTTGTAATTTGTATTTTTAATTTCATTCGGATTTGTATTTAAATACTGTGATGCTTTTTGTTTGATTTCCAATTCTTTTACACCATAGTTTCTATTCACCATAACATATTCATCATATCCAAATGCACATATAAAAAAACACCAAAATAACGAATCTTGTTGTTTGGGAACTATATATTCAATAACCTTCTTTTTAATAATTGGTTTTTCTTGTTCAATTACTTTTTTCTCTTCTTGAATAACTTTTTTGTCTTCTAATATAGGTTTCTGTAAGTCAGCTGGGTACATAATAGATGAAAAATCATTTACATTAAAATCAATAATATTGTCTTCTTGCGGAAAAAATAAATGATCATATATGACTTCCATAATTGCTACTAGTAAATGTAATATTCTCTTTATCTGGTTTTACATTAAAGTATGTGTTCCTGAACTCCTGTTTTTGTGACTCAGTAGAATTTAAATTCTTTTCTTGTTCGTTAATATATTCCAAATATTTCTCAATCTGTTCGATAATTTCTTTTTCTAATGTGCTCATATTAACAAAAATGCCACTCTTATTTTCATTAATTTTGGTATCTTGTTCTATCAAAATTTTTAAAATTTCTATTTGATGATGCTTTTCCAACATTTCTATTTTTTTTTTAAGATTTTCTAAATAAGCGGAATCCATTATTAATATTATTTTTATATATGTTTATATCGTTTTTTAATATAGACATATGGAAGAATTTTCTGCCGGGGATAAGATTTATAAAAAGATATATATTTTTAATGAATTAAATACGGATTTTACAAAATGTTATTTAATAAAAAATATAAAAAAATTAAAAACACCTTTTGGTGTCAGTTATTTAGCAAATATAGTGAATGTAGATAATATAAAAGACGAGATCGAAGAATATGAAATTGTATTTATTGATAAAAAGAATAAAGTATTTATTTACGCAGAACATGAGTTTGCTAATTGTATTTGTTGTTAGTTTACTCAACATTAATTTGTGGTTTTAACCTTTTATCCTCATTCTCATTATATACTTCGACTAATTTAGCAATGACAGAAATATAAGGATCGTTTAATTCAAAGCGAGAACCAATCGCACTTACTTTTATTGTTGCATTATCTTTAATATTGGAAAAATATTTGTCGCTTACATGATGATCTCTTGCAACAAAGACAGTTAACGGAATGATTCCATCATTATCAATCACTTCTGCATGAATTCCTGCTTTTGTTATTGTTTTTACTTTGCAATCAATAAGCATACCTTCAACAGGATTACAAATTAAACATTCAAACACAACTTGAAATTCAATAACTTCACCGTTAACATTTCCTGAAGAATAGTTAACTATTTTGCTAGACTTAGGTTTAATAAATCCTTCTGCAATACATTTTCCTTCAATTCTAGAGGATAATGCTTTCTCTAAATTTTGTTTTAATAAAGAACCCACGTGTTGTATATGCAAACCAATTTTTAATGTCAATATAGATGGAATATACACACCAAAAACCTTTTTCTTTTCTGTATTCATCTCTATAACAAATCAAAATATATTTTTATATACTTAAAGTAAAAATATATTAATCAATTTTTTATAACTTTTTCAATTCATTTAAGGTTGATTCTTCCATAGTAAAATACCACTTTGTACCTGTTTTCTTATCATTGTAAAAGCGCATTAATATTTCTGTCATAACGCAAAGTCCAGATTTATAAATATCTGAAATATCTTGATCTGTGTATTTTCTTTTGTAATCTTTATTATCAACATAAGGATACTGATCGACTAAATCATTTAATCTTTTTACTATTTCAGTTTTTCCCAAAGTACTACATTGAGCACCTTTATTATTTTTAGTTGTAGAAACTTTATTTTTTAGTTTAAACACAGGAACCTTATCTTTTTTATGAAACAAGTCTAAAAATCCAAATATAGAGTTTATTTTTGATTTTTCATAAATAAAATAATCACTAATCTCACTTTGAAATTCTCTCACTTCTGATGGTTTTGCAACCTCTAATTTTTTCGTATTTAAATTTTCAATATATAGGGTTACACCATCTTCTACAAATATAACTACAGCATTTTGTATTCCATTATTTAACACTTTATCTTTAAAATATGCTTTTACAATATTTACTGTTTCTGACTCTATTCCTTCATTATAAATATTACTCATAAAGTAGGTAAACAAGAATAGTTTCTTTTCCGGAATAAGTGTATCTAAATAATGATGAATAGCATATTTATTGAGCTGTTGTTCAGAAATAAAATGATTGTTTTTCAGAGGAAAATAAGTTCTTCCAAAAAGAATATACCAATCACTTTCACCTGTTTTTAGACCAAAACTTTCTAATCCTTTTTCATCTTTTTGATCTTTATTTACATGTTTTGTATTTACTAACTCTTTCTTGATCTTAGCAAGTTCTCTTTTTTCCGTTTCACTTAGTTGATGGATTCGTTCTAAATAGTCGTTTTTCAATTCCATATGTTGTTGAATTTTTAAATATTTTATTTTATGAACATTAACAATCTCAAGATTTTTTTCTAGATCAATAATAATTTTATTAAATGTATTTTCCACGGTTTCTTCTTGCTCTGGTTCAACATTTTCTTCATTTTCACTAATACTCTGTATTGATTGTATAGAATTATTTAACGACTCTTCTTCTTCTGTAATACTCTTCTTAGGTAATTCTAATGATAATTTTTCACGTTTATAATCCAACGGAACAGAACGTTCAAAAATAGAAATCGATTCATCGTCAATCTCATTCGGCTGAAAAGCATAGTAATCATCAGCATTAATTAAATAGCCAGTACGTCCATGTTTATCAACCAAATAGTCTTTTTTATTTTCTACAAATATGGATAAAGCAAAATAAATATGATCATCTGGATAAACCTTATTTAAATTGATTAATTTCAACAAATCATCCTTTTTATAGAAAGATTGTTCTTTAAACAATTGGCGTATACGTTTTACAATAGATGAGTAATTAATCTTTGCAAAATTATTGGAATACATATTTTTTTGAATATCTTCGTCTTTTATTTCTGCATCAGGTTTACATACATAGTCACAGTTTTCCATATAATCACATACACTAGAAAAGGGTTTATCTCCTACTTTGAAATCTATTTCTTTATTACTTGCTAGACTAATTTTTATATCTTTATTTTCTGCTAGTTCTGCTAACTTATCAACTGTGAAATTTGTTTGTCCAATATTTAATAAACAGTCAACACTTGTCTCTTTGACCAATCGGCTTACTTTGCCTATTTGTTTAGATTTATTTTCCGCAAACCTGTATACATACATATCTGCGGGTTCTTCTTCACTTTCAG
>CEQI01020972.1_pt1 | contig 10836 bp, 9 predicted proteins | sample 531011 | NCBI WGS metagenome assembly CEQI01 (sample SAMEA2621204, study PRJEB7988) | marine metagenome | biome: marine biome (ENVO:00000447); feature: surface water layer (ENVO:00002042); material: "saline water (ENVO:00002010), including plankton (ENVO:xxxxxxxx)" | depth 5 m
GTCTCTTCAGAAATAACTTCAATTCCATCTCTAACTAATTGATTATGCATTTTTGAAAGTTTTTTTTCATTTCCAGGTATTATTTTTGAGGAAAAAATAACAGTGTCTCCTGCTTCGATATTTACATCGGGATGAATATAAGTAGAGATTCTATTCATTGCTCCCATTGGTTCACCTTGACTTCCGGTACAAAGATAAATTATTTTTTCTCTTGAGATATTCTTAGTTTCTCTTGGATCTTTAGGTTCTATTGCATTTTCTAAGTAACCGCACTTTTTTGCAGCTTTGTAGATTCTATGCATTGACCTACCTACCAATGATATTTGTCTTCCTGTTTTCTTTGCACAATAAAAAATCGTATCCATTCTAGCAACATTTGAGGCAAACGATGTAACGATGACTCTTTTATTTAATTTTTCAATTATATTTAAAAGACTATTTCTAACATCTAATTCTGAACCTGCGCGTCCAACACTAAACACATTTGTAGAATCACATATCATGGTGGATATACCTTCTTTCCCAATTTCTTTTAATCTTTCAGAGTTAATATTTGATCCTACAAGTGGATCTGGATCATATTTCCAATCTCCAGTGTGTAAAATTTTTGAGTTCGGTGTTTTAATATACAAACCATTTGGTTCAACAATTGAGTGTGTTAATGAAACAAATTCAATTTTAAATGGTTTTAAATCTAAAACTCCTCCTAATGGAACTATTTTTAAATAGTCAGATATATCAATTTTTTTTTCTTTAAATTTCTCAGATACCAAAACAGCAGTAAAAGGTGTTGCAAAAATTTTACATTTTAATTTTGGCCAAATATGAGATATTGCACCTATGTGATCCTCGTGCGCATGAGTAAGAATTATTCCCAATAAATCATTTTTTTTATCTTCTATAAATCCTATATCAGGATAAATTAAATCTATTCCAGGAAAACTTTCGTCTGCAAAAGTTACACCTGCATCTACGATTAGCCACTTTTGTAAATCATCTTTAACATAAGAGTATAGGCTCATATTCATACCTATTTCACCAGCACCACCCAAAGGACAAAAAATTAGTTCTTCATTCATAAAATTTTATATTATTTTAATTAATCCATTTATCGTAAGTTCTTTATCTATATACGAATTATATTTTAAATTGTTTTTAAATAAATGAGCTAAGCCACCTGTTAGAATAATTTTAAACTTATATTTAAATTCTTTTGTGATTAAACTTATAATATTATTTATTAATCCTGTATAACCCCAGTAAAAACCAGATTTAACAGAATCAACTGTATTCTTACCCAAAACATGTTTAACTTTATTAAATTTAATTTTAGGTATTAATGAGGCTTTATTAATTAGGTTTGACAATGATAACTCTAGTCCTGGAGCAATGACACCTCCAATATAACTATTTTTTAATACAACATCAAAAGTTGTTGCTGTACCAAAATCAACTATTATAAAATTATTTTTATTATTAGCGGCACTTATTGCATTTGCAATTCTATCAGATCCTATTTGTTTTTTATTCACTTTTATTTTAATTAATTTAGAAATTTTTAAATCTTTAATTTCTTTACATTTTATATTTGTATAGAGATTAAAAAATTTTTTTACTATTTTATAACTTTTGGGAACAACACTACAAAAAAGTATTTTTTTTATATTTTTAAATTTAATACCTTTTAATTTAAATCTCATATAAGAAAAACTTAATTTTTCTGTTTTGAGGATTATTTTTTTTATTTTTTTTTTATTGTCATTAAATAAACAAAGCTTTATATCTGTATTTCCGATATCTCCAATTAAGTACATATTAAAATTTCTTTATTTTTTTTTCGTAATTTATTTTTAAACAATTAAAAACAATATTTTTTGAAATTTTTTTATTTAAAAAATTATTTATAAAAGTTGTTGGATATTTATCAATTTTAGGACTTTTTACAATATTTACACCTATTCCAACAATCAAATATTTTTTATTCTCAAAATTTATAATTTCTTGCAAAATTCCACATATTTTCTTGTTATTGACCATTAAGTCATTTGGGTATTTTTTTATAATTTTTTTAGAAATAAATTTTTGAAGACATTCTTTAATTATATTAAAATTAATTAGAGTAATTCTTTTTAAATTAATTTTTTTTTTAATTTCAAAAAAAAAAGACACAAAAAGATTTCCTTTAAAAGATACCCATTTTTTACCATATGTTCCTCTACCTGAAGTTTGTTGATCGGAAACAATAATACCTTTTTGAATGCCCCTCTTTATATTTTGTATAGCTCTATCGTTTGTACTCTTTATTTTTTTAAATTTAAATATAGCTAAAGGCATTTAAATTATTATTATTTTTGAAATTATTGATATTAAACCACTTGGATATATAAAATAAGTTGCAATTATTAGTGTTGACAATATCAAACTTAACTTCAATCCTAAATTATGATCTTTGTCGTATTTTTGTTTTTCCTCGTCAAAATAAATTGTTTTAATTATTCTTAGATAATAAAAAGCTGCAACTACGGTTGACAAAAGACCTACAATTGCAAGAAAATACATTTCTTGCTCAATTACAGCCATGAAAATGTAAAATTTTGCGAAGAAACCTGCCAATGGAGGTATACCAGCTAAAGAAAATAAAGATACTAACATAGCAAGCGATAGCATTGGGTGATTTTTTGATAATCCAGATAGATCGTCTATTGTTTCATAATATTTTTGATTAATTTTTAGCATAAATAAACTACTGAAAAATGAAAGATTCATTATTACGTATAATGACATATACGTAATCGAGCTTTGAATCCCCTCATTTGTGCCTACTGCTAAGCCTGCTAAAGCAAAACCCATATGACTAATTGAACTATACGCCATAAGACGTTTTAAATTTTTTTGACCTATAGCTGCCACAGCTCCAAATATCATTGATGCTATTGATAAAAAAATAATTATAACCTGCCATTGGTCGATTAAATTTATAAAAGGAATATACAAAAATCTTATAAAAACCGTTAGGGCTGCAATTTTTGGAAGAATTGCAAAAAATATTGTTACTGATGTTGGTGAACCTTGATAGACATCAGGAGCCCACATGTGAAATGGAACTGCTGAAATTTTAAAAGCTAAACCTACTAATATAAAAACTATTCCTAATGTTAAACCATAATTTACTGAATTTATATTACTCGAAATAATATCAAAATTAGTTGAACCAGCATATCCGTATATTAACGAACATCCATATAATAAAAGACCTGAAGATAGTGCACTTAAAACAAAATACTTTAAACCCGATTCTGCAGAAAGCGGATTTTCTCTTTTAAAAGATGCTAATACATATAAGGCCAAAGATTGCAATTCAAGCCCCATATAAAAAACAATTAAGTCATTTGAGCTGATCATAATAGACATTCCCAATATTGAGCTCAGTAAGAGAATTGGATATTCAATTTTAAAAATCTGAAATAAAATTAAATATCTGGTTGATGAAAGCATCACAAATATTCCAGACAAATATAACAAACCTTTCATGAAAGTTGATAAGTAATCAATTTTATAACTATTTATAAAAAGTGATGTTGAATTTTTTCCAAATAAGCTAAGACTTAAAATAAATATAATTAACAATGTTAATATAGATAAATTGTAAATTAAACTTGAGCTTTTTTTTTTAAAAACACCTATTATTAACAGAAGCATAATCGAAAAAGCTAAAGTCAATTCTGAATAAATAAAATTTAAATTAGTCATAGTTTATTATTTTTCGGTTACGTACAAATTTATATTAACATTATATTGTATTAAAAATTCACTCACGGAAGTCTCTATTGTTCCAAATAATGGCTCTGGATAAAATCCAAAAAAAACTGTTGGGACTGCTAATATCCAAAGAATTAAAGTTTCAGATTTATTTAAATCCAATATCCCTTTCAAGTTTGCATTATTTAATCTACCAAATACTACTCTTCTATAAAGCCACAACATATATGCAGCGCTTAAAATTACTCCTATGCTTGCCAATATCGCTGCTATAAAACTTTTTTTAAATGTTCCCATTAAAATCAAAAATTCACCAATAAAGCCAGTTGTTCCAGGTAAGCCTACAGCTCCCAGAGTAAACACCATAAATACAATCGCATATTTAGGCATTTCAGATACTAAACCTCCGTAATCCTTTATCAAACGAGTGTGTTTTCTTTCATAGACTACACCAACACATAAAAAAAGCGCCGCCGAAACTAAACCATGACTTATCATTTGAAAAATACTTCCCTCAATACCTTGTTGTGTCATAGTAAAAATCCCTAACGTTACAAATCCCATATGAGCAACAGAGGAGTAAGCAATAAGTTTTTTCATATCTTCTTGCATTAAAGCAACGAGAGAAGTGTAAATAATTGCTACAATACTTAGAGTGTAAACGAATGGTATAAAATATTCCGATGCGATAGGAAACAACCCTAATGAAAATCTAATAAATCCATACCCTGCCATTTTTAGCAGTATAGCAGCAAGTAAAACTGATCCAGCAGTTGGAGCTTCTACATGTGCATCAGGTAACCATGTATGCACTGGCCACATAGGGGTTTTGACTGCAAAAGAACTAAAAAAAGCTAACCACAATATATTTTGTAACTCTTTTGGAATACCAATTGAATATAGCTCAACAACATCAGTTGTGCCGGTTACCCAATATATTGTTATAATTGCTACTAACATCAATACAGAGCCTAATAGAGTATATAAGAAAAATTTGAATGCTGAATAAACTCTTCTTTCACCACCCCAAATACCAATTATAAGAAACATTGGAATTAAACCGCCCTCAAAGAATAGGTAAAAAATTACTAAATCTAATGAGCAAAAAACCCCAATCATTAATGACTCCATAACCAAAATAGATATCAAAAACTCTTTGAGCCTATATTTAATTGTAGAGTTTACTGATAAAATACAAAGAGGAGTTATAAAAGTAGTTAAAATAACAAAAAGTATTGAAATACCATCAATGCCAACTTTATAATTAATTATCCCTAACCATTCTCTATTTTCAACAAATTGAAAATTTGAGGTATCTTTATTAAAAACTAGCCATAAATATAAAGATAAAAGTAAATTAGCTAATGAAATAAATAGTGATACATATTTAGTTGATTTATTATTTTTGTCAGAATTAATAAAAAATATGAATAATGCTCCAACTATTGGGAGCAATATTAAAGATGACAAAATTGGAAAGTTCATTAATTAATAATTAAAATTGTTAATATTATTGAAAATCCGAGCAACATAATAAATGCATACTGGTAAATAAAACCTGATTGAAATTTTACTGCTTTAAAAGAAATTTTTTTAATTATGTTAGAAATACCATCTGGTCCAAACTTATCAATTATTGAACCATCTACTTTTTTCCAAAAATAATGACCTATTTTTTTTGATGGTCTAACAAGTAAAAAATCGTATAACTCATCAAAATACCATTTATTTTTTAAAAATGTATAAAGTGGCTCATTAGAACTCGCTAAATATTCAGGAACTTGTTTATTTTTAACAAACATATAAAAAGAAATTGGTATTGATAAAGTAACAAGTGTTGGGGTAAGTAATAAAAACCATAAAGGTGGATGATCTGAACTTAACGGTTCTATAAAATAGATTGAAGACTTCCAAAATTGAACAGAACTTTCTGTGCCAATTAATAAATCTTTAAAAGCTATACCTGAAAATATTGCTCCAAGGGACAGAATAAACAAAGGAATTAACATAACTAATGGTGACTCATGCAATTCATTTAAAGAAATATTTTTATTATTAAATGTTCCGTGAAAAGTTTTAAAAACTAGTCTCCAAGAATATATAGATGTAAGAAAAGCTGTAAAAATACCAATTGTTGACGCAAAATAACCAAGACTTGTTCCGCTTAAGAATGCAAACTCTATAATAGCATCTTTAGAGTAAAAACCAGATAACAATGGGAATCCAGTTAAGGCCAGTGTACCTACTATCATTAAAATATAAGTATAAGGTAATTTTTTTCTAGCACCTCCCATTAAGGAAATATCTTGTTCATCTTTAAAAGCATGTATAACAGACCCGGCACCTAAAAATAATAACGCTTTAAAAAATGCATGAGTAAATAAATGAAACATAGCAACATTGTAAGCACCTACGCCAGCAGCAAAAAACATATATCCTAATTGGCTACATGTTGAGTATGCAATTATTTTTTTAATGTCATTTTGAACCATAGCAACACTTGCAGCAAATAAAGCTGTCGTCATTCCTACAATTGTAACAATAGATAAAGCTAAAGGTGAAAATTCAAATATCGGTGAGCATCTTACAACTAAAAATACACCTGCTGTAACCATAGTTGCAGCATGAATTAATGCTGAAACTGGGGTTGGCCCTTCCATAGCATCTGGCAGCCATGTATGTAAAAAAAATTGAGCAGATTTACCCATGGCACCAATAAATAAAAGAATACAAATTAAACTAATAGGATTTAAATCAAATCCAAGAAAATTTATATTATTTTGATCTAATTTAGGAATTGAATTAAATACTTCATTATAATTAATAGAACCACACAAATAAAATATTAAAAAAATCCCAAGAGCTAATCCAAAATCACCAACTCTATTTACTATAAAAGCTTTAATGGCTGCAGCATTAGCAGTATCTTTTTTGAACCAAAAACCAATTAAAAAATAAGAACATACCCCAACACCCTCCCAACCAAAAAATAATTGAAGAAAATTGTCAGAGGTAACCAAAGTTAACATTGCAAATGTAAATAGTGATAGATAGGCCATGAATCTTGGTTTATGAGGATCATGTGACATGTACCCTATTGAGTAAATATGAACTAGAGATGATATAAATGTAACTACCACTAACATTACAGATGAAAGCGCATCAATTTTTATAGACCAATTTACATTTAAAGACCCAGAATTTACCCAGGTAGCCAAATGCAAATTATTTTCATATCCACTTGTTATAACTGAGTAAAAAATTACTAAAGATAATATTGATGATACTGATACAAAAGAAGAAGTTAGGATTTCTGAATTTCTGTGACCTATTTTGCTGCCGAAGAAACCTGAGAGTATAGATCCTAATAATGGAAGAAAAATTATGAAATATTCCATATTATCCTTTTAATTTATCAATTTCTTCAACACGTATAGTCCCTGAATTTCTGAAATAGACTACAATTATAGCAAGACCGATTGCAGCTTCAGCTGCTGCAACAGTTAAAATAAATAAAGTGAAAATTTGACCTGTCAGATCATTCAAAAATGCTGAAAATGATACTAAGTTTATGTTTACAGCAAGTAATATCAATTCAATACTCATTAATATGACTATGATATTTTTTCTATTTAAAAAAATACCAGCGATACCAATTGTAAAAATTATTGCTCCTAAAGTTAAATAATGACCTAGTCCAATTTCAAGCATCGATCTTAACTCCTTTATTTTTTTCAACATCAACAATTTCAATACTGGTGTCTCTTTCTCTGGAGATTTGTTTAAAATAACTTTGTCTTTTTAGACCTTCTCTTTTTTGATAAGTTAGTACGATTGCTCCAATCATTGAAACAAGCAAAATCATTCCTGAAATTTGAAATAAATGTATGTAATCTGTATATAAGACTGAGCCAATAGAATGTGTATTTGTTTCTCCTATGCTAAGGGATAAGTTTAAATCGGTTGATAATTCTGGTTTGAATTTCCAACCACCCACTACAATTATCAATTCGAAAAATATAATTACACTTATTAAAAATCCAATAGGTATGTGTGAACTTGTTTTTTCTTTACTTTTTTTACTTTGAAACCAAGCATTTTCTTGTTGTGCAACATTTAACATCATAACAACAAATAAAAACAAAACCGCAACAGCTCCAACGTAAACTATTAACATTATCATTCCTAAAAATTCTGCACCACCCATAATAAATAAACAGGATATGCTTACAAAATCTAAAATTAAAAAAAAAACAGAGTGAACGGTATTTCTAGAAACAGTTACCATTATTGCAGATACAATTGCAATAAATGAAAAAATATAAAAGAATATTGATTGGATTATCATTAAATTATCTGTGAGCGTTATCAGCTTTAATATTAGCTGATAGAATATTTTCCCACCTGTCGCCGTTTTCTAATAATTTTTCCTTATTATAGAATAATTCTTCTCGTGTTTCTGTCGCAAATTCAAAATTTGGTCCTTGAACAATTGCGTCGACAGGACAAGATTCTTCGCATAAACCACAATATATACACTTCAGCATGTCTATATCGTACCTCGTAGTTTTTCTACTACCATCTTCTCTTTCTGTAGATTCAATTGTTATCGCTTGAGCAGGACAAACTGCTTCGCACAACTTACATGCAATGCATCTTTCTTCACCATTTGGATATCTTCTCAATGCATGTTCGCCCCTAGCACGTGGGCTAATTGTACCTTTCTCAAAAGGATAATTAATTGTCTTTTTCTTTTTAAAGGTTTCTTTAATCGCAATAGCAAGTCCAACTATAAATTCTACTAAGAAAACTGTTTTTAATATTCTTTTAATTTTCATTTTATTTATTCGGTAATAGATCAAAATAAAGCAAGAAACCAGATGTTAAAACTACGTAAAATAAGGAAAAAGGCAGAAATATTTTCCATCCTAGTTTCATAAGTTGGTCATATCTATATCTTGGAACAATAGCTTTAACCAGAGCAAATAATACAAATAATAGTATTATTTTTAATGTCAGCCATAAGGGTCCAGGAAAGGTATTCAATGGGTAAACATCTATTGGTGAAAGCCAACCTCCTAAAAAGAGTATTGAACCTATAGCACACATAAGCAAAATATTTGCATACTCACCTAACCAAAACATTGCATACATCATTCCAGAATATTCAGTTTGATAACCTGCAACAAGTTCAGCCTCAGCTTCTGGTAAGTCAAATGGTGGTCTGTTGGTTTCAGCTAAAGCAGATATAAAAAAAATAACAAACATCGGAAATAAAGGAACAATAAACCATAAATTTTGTTGAGCTAAAACAATGTCTGTTAAATTTAAAGAACCAACGCAGAGTAATACATTAATAATTATTACTCCAATTGAAACTTCATAGGACACCATTTGAGCTGCAGATCTAATTGATCCAAAAAAAGGATATTTCGAATTTGAGGCCCATCCGCCCATGATTATTCCATAGACACCCAAAGAGGAGACAGCAAATATATAAAGTATACCAACATTTATATCTGCTAAAACTAAATTTTCACCAAATGGTATTACTGCCCAAGCAATTAGGGCTAAAGTCATAGTTACAATCGGTGCTAAAATAAAAATTATTTTATTAGAGGTCGCTGGAATTATAATTTCTTTAAAAATATATTTTAAAGCATCCGCCAACGATTGAAAAAGACCAAAAGGACCAACTACATTTGGCCCCCTTCTTTTTTGAACAAAAGCCCAAACTCTTCTATCTAACCATACAATTAAAGCTACCGCTGTAAGTATAGGTAGTATTAAAAATAGAATTTTGTAAGTTTCAACAAATAATACCTCTAAATAATAAAAAGACATTTATCCCTCTGTTCCAGTGCTTTTAAAATTTAATCTTAAATTTCTACACTCAGACATTGTTTTAGAAGCTCTTGCAATTACATTTGAGTAAAAATAATCAATTTGTATTGTTTTTATTTGTTCCTCAATAAAATTATTATTCTCTGAAGATTGAAGGGTATGTTTTTTTTTTGTATTTAGATAATTTTTTAAAGAGTCTTCTAAATAATTTCTATCTTTAAATAATACTTTATTCCGAATTAGTTTTGAAAGTTCATTCAGAATCAACCATTCTTCTTTCGCTGAACCAGGAGGATAAGTTGCCTTGTAAGCTTTCTGTATTTTTCCTTCAAGATTAGTGTAATATCCATTCTGTTCAGTGTAGGCTGGAGAAGGAAGCACTATATCTGCTGTTTCAGCTCCTTTATCACCGTGGCTTCCAATATATACAACAAACTCATTTTTTTTAGAAAAATTTAAATTGTCTTGCCCAAATAGAAAAATTAATTCAAATTCATTATTATTTAATTTCTCTAAAGTTTTATTATACCCATCACTTGTATTAATTATATCAAGATCAAAAGCACCAACAGTTGAAGCGTCTTTGGATAAAACATTTATTATTTTCCAATCTTTAAACTCTTCATTAATATAATTCTTTTGGAAAGAATTTAATTTTTCCTGAAAGTATTTAGCAGATTTTCCTAAAAAGAAAGAAAAACCTAAAATTACCATAGGTTTTGATGAATTTTTGAATTTGTTATATAAGTCTCCATTGCCACTTAAGAAATGGTCGAGTGCTTTATTGCTTTCACTTATTACTTTATAAGGATATGTTAAATCGCCTTGATCTCCAAATGAGTAAATTTCTGCTCGATTATTTAAATAAGACTTTCTAATTCTAGAATTTAAAATTGTAGCTTCATATCTTGGATTTGTTCCAACTAATAAGATAAAGTCACTCTCTTCAATGCTGTTAATGGATGAATTAAATATATAATTTTCTCTTTTACTTGTATCTACAAAAATATTTTCAGAACGTGATTCTAAATAATTAGAATTTAAGATTTTATCAAAAAACTCTCTTGCTGCAAATTGTGTCTCCATATTTGTAAGATCACCTGTAAATCCTGAAATTTTATCTGGAGTTGTTTGATTTATCTTAAGTTTTATTAAGCTATATACATCTTCCCAAGAAGTTTTTTGAAATTGACCGTTATTTTTTATAAAGGGGTTATCTAGTCTTTGATTTTT
>CEQI01033011.1_pt1 | contig 10807 bp, 9 predicted proteins | sample 531011 | NCBI WGS metagenome assembly CEQI01 (sample SAMEA2621204, study PRJEB7988) | marine metagenome | biome: marine biome (ENVO:00000447); feature: surface water layer (ENVO:00002042); material: "saline water (ENVO:00002010), including plankton (ENVO:xxxxxxxx)" | depth 5 m
GACTTATAGAACAAACAATATTAAAAAATGAAATGCGAAATAAAACAAACTTGATAAAAGTTGTTATTGCTGGAGGTATGCCAATATTAAAATGTCTTCTTAGTGTTTTTAAGGAACTTAATTATACTATAAAAAAATATAATACAAAAGATAAAAATATACAAATACTACAAAATATACTACCGGAAACCGCAATAAAAATAGAACAATCAAATTACGAAAATGATATTTGGCAAACATTGTTTTTTGAAAAAAATGATTAATATCAGTGCCAATTTAAAATAGGATTTTGTCCCATTTTACAGATTAGATCGGCGTTTTAAATGTTCAAAGGTGTAAAAGACGAGTAAATTTTGATGCGTTGTAACGAATCAAAATTTTCTAAAAATATACTTAGACCTCGGAACTAATTTGCTCCTCGGTGCTGGTGCTTGCCTCTACAGGAGAACTAGGGCGATCTCTGTCCTGGCGTCCACGTCCAGGTCTGTTCTTGTAAACGCTTCTTTGGGGTTGGGACTCACTTACCACACGACGAGTCTCGCAGAGAATAGGTCCACTACGAACTCCCGTAATATCAGCAGCATGGAACTCATGCTTATCGCTGTCGGACTTAGTCAATTCAAAGTCCACATATTCGCCTTGTACCAAATACTTGTATTGTGAGTTGGTTACACGAATAGATGTATAATGTGCAAAAATATCCTTACCTGCGTGCTCGAATCCCTCGCATACAGTAATAAAGCCAAATCCGGCCTTGTTGTTAAACCATTTAACCATACCAGTAAGTCTCTGTGTTGCTTGATCAGACATGTCTTCCGATTATACTATATAATGTGCTGGGTGTTTATATTGTTTCACATTATAATTAATTGTTCTCCTTGACATTGTCTAATATCTCCTTTGGATAATTCATATTTTCTAGTATATTAATTGCGCCATGTATTTTGGAAATACCTTTTTTCATTTTGTATGTGTATATTATTTTTCCTCCTTTCTTTTTAACATCCATTTTAAAATTGGCGACTTTTTCTGACTTTTTCAATTTACTACAAACACTCGTATAATGCGTTGTTAAAATAAAATCAACATGGGAATATTTACTCATATATTTCAAGAAAGCGTATGCCGATTTGGTAGCTTCTTTTGGATTGGTTCCCGAATAAAGTTCATCGAAAATACAATAATGTCGATAACCCTCTTGTTCAGGAAATTCACTTATGCTGTCGATTATTTCTTTGCAACGACGAGATTCAGCTTGGAAAAGACTGTCGCGTTCAGATGTATCTGGAATATTTAAATATGAATGAATATGGGTATAGGGTTGTAATAGACCTTTTTCGAAAAACCCGAAACCGAATTGTTGACATAATAAAACATTAATAGTATGTGTTTTGAGGAAAGTCGTTTTACCAGACGCATTTGGTCCCGTTATAATGATCTTTTTCTCCATATTACAATTGTTTTTCACACATTCTTCTTCGTCTTTATGGAATGGATAATATTCGTTTTCGAATTTTGTATGCTTGGACTCACTAAACATCACCTTGTTTAAAACACCCTGTTTCAAGTGACTCTGTAAAGCATATAAATTATCCATATATCCCTCAAAACCGAATGAATAACGTATACTATCTTCATAATCTTTGTCCGCATGTAAATCATAATAACACTTTAACATATATCCGATTCCACCCAATTTGTAAATGAATTGTTTAACAGGTTGTATGGAAATCAATTTCGATTGAAATTCCACGATCTTACTATAATGTGTAAAGGTTTCTTTGCAAAATTCTTTATAATGCGACTTGTTTCCATGTAACTGAACAAATTGTATCATTCTATTCGATGTTTTATCTAGATATTCTTTTAAAGTGCATAAATAATGATTAACTTTATGAATATTGTCGTAAAATCGCATACAGGATATTACATTGTTATACATTTGGTAAAAATACAGTCCTCCCATTAAAAGAGTGGATACTATGTTTTGAAAGGACATGTTTGTAAAACACGAAATCATTTTTCCAATAAAGTGATTTTTGGTGACTTGTTGTAAAATGACTACGTAATCTTGGAAATTAATGGGAATACCTCGGATTTTTAAAATAAGGAACGGTAAAATAAAAAAAAGAAAGGGTAAAATAAAACTAATTGCTGGAGAACTCATGTTCATGATAGATAGAATTTGTAAAAACATAGGTGATTGATTAAATGACCTTAAAACCGACCATTCAACATAACCATATTTTTCCATAAAAGAATTTTTATTGTTTTTACAGTCTTTCCACATTTCCATCAATAAGTCATGTTTTAAGGAGTGAATTTCCATAGGCGTCGTTTCGACAATTTGTTGACTTTCTTCTAAAAAACCGACGTGATTTGTATATTGATTATTCCATTCTTGGAATAATTGGTTTCCAAAAGGATGATTTGCTTGAAATGCAATTTTGTAAACACTGTTTTCTTCTTCCTTTTCACAATGTAACTCTAAATCCTTACTTACGACATCAGACAAAGCAAATACATGTTTTTCCTCTAAATATTGAATGGGTAATTTAAAAGGAGCATGTAAAGGAGGGTTTTTACGTGGTTTTTCTACGGGTTTTTCAGGATAAGGATTAATACCTGTTGTTTCAGAAACCATTTTTTCCACTTCCTTTTTCGCTTTATTTACCGCTTCATCTAAAAAGGAGAACATTTACATTATTTACTGAAAAAAGGTGTGTCTAAATTACGCATAACAATGATTAATTTAAAGATTGAACTCAGAAGGCAATTCTTTAATGTCTGATTTATAATGACTTTCAATACGTTTCATATATCCTACATCTTGACGTGTAATGAAATTAATGGCTGTTCCTTTTCGCCCCCAACGTCCACTACGTCCAATACGATGCAAATATGTATTTACTGATTTCGGAATATCAAAATTAATGACAATACTTACTTGTTGAATATCAATACCACGTGAAGTTACGTTGGATGAAATCAATACACGGTAAGTACCTGTGCGAAAATCTTTGAACGACTGTTCTCTATCTTCACGTTTCATCGAACTGTGTATACACACAACTGAATAACCGTCTGCAACCATAGCATTATACAAATCCTCGACACGTTGAACACTATTTACATATATAATCGTTTGGTTTACAGTAAGAAAATTAAACAATTTTTTGAGTGTGTCATATTTTCCATTGTCATCGTTTAATGCTAAATAAAATTGCTCAATTCCTTCCAAGTTTAATTTTTCAGGTTCCATTGTAATTTTTACTGGATTATTCATAAACTTGTTTGTCATTTCCAATATATAAGGAGGCATGGTTGCACTAAAAACGGCTATTTTGGCTTCTGTTGGTAAATTTTGGAATATTTGATATACTTGATCTTTAAAACCACCCGACAACATTTCATCTGCTTCGTCTAAAATAAATAATTTAATATTGCTTGTATTTAAATGTTGTCGACGAATCATATCATTTACTCTTCCAGTGGAACCGACCACTACATGTGGAATATTTTCATTTAGTTGTTTTATATCTTCATTTACAGAAGTGCCACCTACTAATGTTTTTACAACCAATCCTTCCATCATTGAACCAATACCTTTTACTACAAACGATATTTGCTTTACTAATTCATGTGTAGGGGCTAAAATCATTACTTGCGTGGTTTTTTCACTTATTTCTATTCTTTGTAGGGAAGAAATAGTAAAGGTGCCCGTTTTACCGGTTCCTGATTGTGCTTGGGCGATGACATCACGCTTATCTATAATTGGTTTAATAGCTAGTTTTTGAATTTGACTAGGACTTTCAAATCCAAAACTATAAATACCACGTAAAAGATCATCCTTTAGATCAAGTGAGTCCCATGCATCATACTGCTTAATTTCATCATTTTCTTGCATAAGTGATTACACTCTTTTGGATTATTATTTTTAACTTCTTTGTTAGAAATAATATAAATACATATCAGTCTAAAGTATAGTAATGGATACGACATATTATAATATAGATTTTTTTAAGACCCGGGTTTTTGAAAAGGAATATTCTTTGCATAATGCTATTAAAGAACTTATTGATAATTTAAATGAAGCAATTGCAATACCAGCAGAAGTTCAAGAAAATTCTAGTTTATTTCGAAATAATGATCGGTCTTTACGTCGTACTCATTCGTCTGGATCTAGACGAGGGCTATCAAAAGCGAGTTCTAAATCGTCCTTTGGTAATTTAGCCGAAGATTGGGAAGCTATACGCGGATTTAAAGCGACAAAAATGGAGGAAAAAGAGGGTATCGATAAACACATAAGTGTTATGCGTGGTTTGCTGAATAAAATGTCTCCTAAAAATTATGATTCACAGAAAAATGCGATATTAGAAGAATTAGAAAACATTCTCAAAAATGATTTAGGACAGGAAGAAGAGACTCAATTGTTTGATAATATGTTTTCTATTATGTCAACTAATTCATTTCTATCTCGCATATATGCCGATCTCTATTTGGAGCTCGTGGGTATTCATGAGTCTTTCGAAGAGATGGTAGATGATTTTGTAGAGGTTTACAAAAAGAGTCTACATGAAATTCATTATATAGACCCAAATGTAGATTACGATGGATTTTGCGAATATAATAAAAAGAATGACAAGCGAAAATGTCACGTAGAATTTATTGTCAATTTAATGAAATTGGATATGATATCGAAAGAGAGTGTATTGCATATTCTTATAGATACAATATCACTTATTCAAAAATATATGTTTGAAGAAAATCGACAAAATGAAATTGAAGCGTTAGCTGACAATGTAGTATTATTTGTTAATGAATCATATGAAAAATTGGAGCATTTAGAAAAATGGTCTAGTGATGTCATTGAACAAATCAAATTGTTAACAAAAATCAATATTAAGGAATGTACCAGTTTTTCGAGTCGTGCTAAATTTAAATTTATGGATTGCAAATGTTAATATTTTTTATGAAAATTCATTTTTTATAAAAAATCAATAAATTTTTCGTCGTAAAAACCAATTATTTTATTTTTACAAGTCATTCCACTATTGTTTTTATAAAGGGTTTTCATTTTTTAACTTAAAACATCCAGTTGTTGATTCTGACGTCATCCACCACCACCTTTGGTTTTTCTCTTGGATGGTTTATAAAATGCATCAAAAAGCACATATAGAATATAAATTACGAATAACGCAACAATAATATAACTAACGGAGTTTTCTACAAGAGCCAGTTCTTTGGTCATCTATATACTTATATATTATTTTAACGTCCAGATTTTTTATAAAATACCTCATGATAATATAGGATGGTACAATCAAACGTTAATAGAAAAATAATTTACAAAGAGAAGCGAGAAACTGATCCAGACGATAAAAAGTATAAATCGATGCCATTTGAAGTTGAACTTTTTGGTAAAGAAGTCATTATATTATTTGGAAAACCTAATTATACAAAAATAGACGATAAAGTCGTTTTTTGTTATATTTATTTAATCGTTAATAAGAAAATATACTCGAAAATTGGAGTATTAGAATTTCCTACTTCCCAAGTTTCAGTTATGGTCATTGACGATGAAATCAACATAGAAGAAATAGACGAATCTGAACTTCTTTTATTTTCGTTTGTAAATGAACGATTTATTGACAATGCGGGTTCCAATATATCTATGTTTGAAGAAAAACAAAAAGAATCTTCTATCAAGGATTTAGAAATATTAAATAACAACGAAAAACCAAAAGAAATTGACATTGATATAATTGAGTTAGATGTAGATGACGAAGACGAAGCTGTAAAAGTAAGGGTTAGAGAACAAGATACGTCAGTAATCATTGATCAAAATAATGAAATGTTAAAAGATGGTGTGTTTCAAGTAGATGAATCAATTAAAGTTCCTAAAAATTTAGTTGAAGAAACTGAAGAAAATGATATTCAAAATCGCAGTGATTATAAGAAGAAAGGGTCAATACGCGATAATTGGCTTCAAAAATTCTTCAAAAATGTTGATTACGGAATACATGATGTAGAAAATAATGGGGACTGTTTATTTGCTGTTATACGAGATGGTTTTAGACAAATTGGTTATAAAACAAGTGTTAAAAAATTGCGCGCTTTGGTTGCTAAACATGTTACTCAAAAAGCATTCCAAGAACAAAGAGATTTGTTCCTAATGTTAAATTCCATAAAAGAAGGTTACGAAAAAGAACGAAAACAATTGCGAGAAAATAACAAACAATTGAAAGAACGTAGTGAAAAGATAGGTAAAAAGGATCGAAAAATGTTGAGTTATCTCTTGGAACAAAGTGAAGAGTTAAAAGCAAGGGACAAAGAGCTCGAACAATTAATCGATGAACAAGACACTCTTATTCACGAAAATGTATCTGATTTTTCCACTATAGAAACCATTGAAGATTATCGCAAATATATAATGAGTTCTAGTTATTGGGCAGATAGTTGGGCCATTTCCATTTTAGAGAAAGAATTACAATTAAAAATGGTTGTTTTGTCAGAAAGAGCTTATCATGATAAGGATTATGATGGAATATTAATGTGTGGAGAAGCAAGTGAAGAAATGCAAAAGAAGGGTATGTTCCAACCCAAACATTATATTATCACCATGTTTAGTGGTAATCATTTCCAATTAGTATCTTACAAAGAAAAACGCATATTAGGATTTTCTGAAATACCTTATCGTATTAAAGGTCTTGTTATTAATAAATGTATGGAAAGTCAGCATGGTATTTACTCTTTAATACCCGATTTCCAAGACCTTCAGGATAGAATGGGTATAGATCGGGAAATCAATTCAAATATCGATCAAGATGAACAAGATCACTATCATGAAAATAACAGTATGTATGAATCTTCTACTCAATTCGTTTTTCATAAAAATTCATCACAAAAGCCTCCCGGAGAAGGTGTGCACGAAAAAATCAAAAAGGATCAAATCGGTTTTTATGCAGCATTGTCGACAAAACCTTATAAACATTGGCGCAGAAAGCTCGATGATAGTTATAATGAATCTACCTTTAAAGTGGATAATAAAACATATGCTAGTGTAGAACATTATTACCAAGGAGCGAAATTTAAACATCAAAACAAAGATTTCCAAGCACTTTTTACTTTAGAAAGTCAAAGTGAATTTTCTAAAAATGTGGATTTAGCAATATGCGCAGGAAGCAAAAGCGGAAAGGCTTCGAAAAAATGCAAGGAAAATATGAAAAACAAGGATTTATTATTGCGACCAGAAAACATTGAAATTGACACTGATTTTTATGATAAACGTTGCCGCGAGGAGAGAATGGTTGCATTAAAAGCGAAATTTAGTCAAAATGAATCTTTAAAGAATGTTTTGTTAGCAACACGTAAGGCACAATTGAGTCATCTTGATCGCGGTTCACCTTTGAAAAAGGATGAATTATTAATGGCTGTTCGAGAATTTTTGCATAATCAGGAAAAATAAAGATCTTAAAATAAATTCATAATATATACTATTTATTATGAATAAAAAAGAGGTTAATACATTTATAAAGGCACACTTTCCTATTAATTTTTGCAATATGAATACATTTGAACATCAACAACCTGTCTTGGAAAAATGGACAAAAACCTTGTTGCAAGGGTATAATGAATTTCATAAAAAGCAACCAGCGATTCAAAAACACATTGTTCAAAACATAAATAACCAAGACCTTTCTTATATACCCAAAGTACAGTATAATCACATTATTCAAAGTACTTTTCAATGTTTTTCTTGTATATTTCCCTTAAAATACCGTGTTTTGAGGAAAATTCATGTTCATTTATATTATGGTCTTGGAAATAAACCCTCACAAACCCTTTTAACAAAGCAGTTTGAAAAAATATTTGTATGGTATTATTTCATTTCTAGGTTCTCTTCAGAAGAATGTTCCAAGAGAGTCAATCTACATATTTACAATATTGATGAAAAAAAGGTATTTCCTGAACACGGAGAACCTATTGGTAGTTTTCATGTAAACAGTGCATTTACAACATCTTGCATGCCCGAAACATCGGTGTATATATATCGAAACGAAGAATGGTATAAAGTATTAATGCATGAAAGTTTTCATAATTTTGGCTTGGATTTTTCCAGTTTGGATGAAAATTATGGCAATCAACCTATTTTATCGTTATTTCCTCATGTAGAAGCCAAGAGTATCCGTATTTATGAATCTTATTGTGAAACATGGGCAACGTTTTTTAATGCATTTATGCATGGATTTTTTTCGACACAAAAGAAAGAGAATGTCAGTCTTATTTTGAAGAAAACAAAGTCTATGATCTGTGATGAATGTATATTTAGTATTATGCAAACGGTTCGAATATTGAATCATTATGGTTTTACTTATTCATCCTTTATAAGAAAGTTCGCTGATTCTAAAAAAATGGTCGAACATACCAATGTATTTAGTTACTATATTTTGAAATCTATTTTATTATGTCAATTTGATCACTTTTTTACTTGGTCAAAAAGAAACAATGAATCTATACTTGTCTTTCGGAAAAATTATAAAACGGTCGAAGAATATATACAATTAATCGCAAAACTTTATAATAAACCTGAATTTCAAATGAAAATAAAATACGTTGAACAATTGAAAAAATCCCCTTTGAAAAATAGTCTGCGTATGACTTTTCACGGTTGATAAAATTGATAACGACATTATCTTCTTTGTGAAAGTAAAAAACAATTAATTTATGGGAATTATACATTTGAATAGGTTCTTACTTGATAATTGTAAGCGATCTAGTATTAGAAAAATTAAATTACATGAATTCACCGGTAAGACCATAGCCATCGATACAAGCATATATATGTATAAATATTTGTCGCAAAATGCCCTTGTAGAAAACTTTTATAGCATGATATCGCTGTTTCGAACTCATTCTATTCATCCTATTTTCGTATTTGATGGAAAACCACCCCCGGAAAAAAAGGAAGTGCTTGAAGAACGGAAACTAGAGAAAGCAAATGCAGAAGAAAAATGCAAAACATTGGAACAAGAATTCAAAGAAAAAGAATCGGCCCTATCATCTGAAGAAAAAAAACAGTATTTACAAGAAATCGAAGATTTAAAAGGTCAATGTATTCGTGTAAAACGTCATGAATTCGATTTGATCAAAAAACTTATTCGTCTCTATGGTGCATCTTATTATGAGTCACAGGGCGAAGCGGATGAAGTATGTGCATCACTCGTTTTATCGGGAAAAGCATGGGCATGTATGAGTGATGATATGGATATGTTTGTATATGGTTGTCCGCGTGTTTTTCGACATTTTAGTATTGTAAACCAGAATGTATTGTGTTATGATTTGGACAATATACTGACTGATTTAAAAATGGATATGAAAGTATTCCGCGAAATATGCGTTTTATCCGGAACGGATTACAATATAAAAAGCAACACATCGTTAAATGAAACAATTCGTTGGTATGAAGAATATATTAAAGAAAAAAATGACCACGAATTCTATTCATGGCTTTTGAAATATACGAAATATATCTCGGATGTAGAAAACTTAAACAAAATATATAAAATGTTTTGTTTAAAGGAAACGGATATATATATTGAAAATAGTGATTTACAAGAATATGATCAAAATGTATTACATGAATTTTTGAAAGACCATGGATTTGTGTTTCCGGAAAATAAAATTAATCATTAAATTTTACACTATCACTAAAATAAGGGGTTTTATCACTGATAATACGTTTTTTTTTGTAAGTAAAACATGCGTCATAAAAAAAATACGCACATTGTTGTTTCAGAAAAGTAACATCTTTATCATTTTCGCATTCCAATAATAAATCCATTAAATTACTAGCTTTCCAGTAATGTGATATAAAGTAACAACCATCTGTATAATGATTTACAAACGTTTTACATAAACGTTCTATTACATGATGATGTGGAATAGATGCTAAAAACTTATTACAATAAGTATTATTTTCATTTTCCTCCATGGTTTTTGCTAATATTAGGTTTTTACCCACGGGAAACATATTTATGTTGTATAATGGTTCTAAATTGGAATCAATGACAAACCCACCCTTTTCGTTTAAAATAGCAAAGCGAAGAAAATCGGTTTTTAATGCATCGTCTTGCATTTTGAGATAAATATTTCGATAAATATCAGGAACACTCATGAAAAACAAGTTTATATTTTGAGCATTATAATGTTTAATATCAAACTCAGGATGTAACTCGTTCCATTTTTTAGAAATATTATCGGCAACTTTTAATTTATTATGTAAAATATATATGTTTTTAGGAATCATAGTATATATTCACAAAGCAAAATTAAGAAAACGTACTAATATATAGTGTGTTTTTTTTATTTCATAATATTATTTATTATTCATCTACTTAAAACAATATTGTGTTAGAGGAATATGACGAAAATCGAAAATGATCCTAAACTCGATTTTCATCAGGTTCTTATAAAGCCCAAGCGTTCAACGATTAATAGTAGGTCGAAAGTTGACCTAAATCGAGAATTCCGTTTTAAGTATTCATCTATAAAGTGGAACGGTGTACCTATTATTGCAGCAAATATGGATACAACTGGAACGTTTGAAGTATATAATGCTTTAAAAGAATATAATATGATTACTGCATTGCATAAATTTTATAGTTTGGAAGATTATGTAGAAATGACATCAAACGGTCTTGATCCGAACTATTACATGGTATCCACGGGGATCGGTGAAAAATCCTTTGAAAATCTTTCCAATATTCTTAATAAAATACCTTGTTATTGGATTTGCATTGATATT
>CEQI01046525.1_pt1 | contig 10740 bp, 10 predicted proteins | sample 531011 | NCBI WGS metagenome assembly CEQI01 (sample SAMEA2621204, study PRJEB7988) | marine metagenome | biome: marine biome (ENVO:00000447); feature: surface water layer (ENVO:00002042); material: "saline water (ENVO:00002010), including plankton (ENVO:xxxxxxxx)" | depth 5 m
ACGGCCATCGACTGGAGTCAGGTCGAGCCCGTGGACATCCTCATCGGTGGATTCCCGTGCCAAGACGTTTCCACGGTAGGCAAGCGCGCCGGCCTTGCTCCGGGTACGCGCTCGGGTCTCTGGGCGCACATGGCCGTAGCCATCGACGCGCTCCAGCCCGAATGGGTCGTCATCGAGAACGTCCGCGGGCTGCTGTCCTCACCCGCGACGCGGCCATCCGCAGAAGGAGATAACCATGACCGACGCAACCCAGGCGATGCATCCCCCGACGGCGCAACCCTTCGCAACGTGGAACCCGACCCGTGGCATCTGGGAGACTACGCAACTCGACCTCTTCGGGCTCTCGGCGCCGTTCTCGGCGATCTGGCCGACTTGCGGCTGGATGCAGGATGGATCGGCTTACCGGCTTCCCTTGTCGGCGCTCCTCACCAACGCTTCCGCATCTTCGCCCTCGCCCGGCGCACTGTTCCGCACCCCGCTGGCGACGGACTCATCGCGCGGTGGAGAGACTCTCGACCAGGTGCGAGCGAGACGAGGGACGATTGCGCTGTCGCACCAGATCATCGACTTCGCCCTCCACGGACCGGGTGGCTCATCGAACAGGAGAGCCGAATCGGAGACGCTGTGGTCGCTGATCGACGGACTGTTCAGCGATGGGGACGCTACGCCGACGCCATCACTCGTTGGGAACACATCACCGGGCGACCCGCGCAAGCGCCAGCCCTCCTGAACGACGCCGACGGCCCCCGCCCAGCACCGGCATTCGTCGAATGGCTCATGGGCCTGCCGACTGGATGGGTCACCGATAGCGGCGACCTGACGCAGAATCAACAGATCACCGCCCTCGGCAACGGAGTGCTACCCCTCCAGGCTGTGTCCGCGCTGTCACTGCTCGCCGCGTGAACGTGGGCTACGCGAGAGCGGCGTCCTCCGGTGCTCCCGGTGTCGTTCCCAGAGCGGCGAGCAGGCGGACCCGGACTCGCTGCTTGCGCTGCTCGAAGAACGAGGTGAAGTCGGCCAAGTCGAGCGGAAGGCCGTCGAGGTCGTCCTCGGCAAGGTACGTAGCTCGCTTGTTCTCGCTCGGGAAGGCGGTGTCCATCCACTCCGCAGGCAGTCCATCCTGCTTCTCGATGTTGGCGGCCCCACCCAGCAACTGAAGGTTCGGCAGCAGGCATGCGGCGGCCAAGTAGTCGTCGACCTTAATCGAGCGGGACGCCGGCACCGAGGAACGGGACATATTCTCCACGACGGATCTTCGAGCACTTCGCCACGCTCGCTGGTAGGGAGCTGTCAACTGACTCGCCGCTCGTGAGGACACCTGGCGCCGAATATACATAGTACAGTGTATAGTCATCGTATGCTGACTATTTCCGATCGACTCGACGTGATGAACCGGCTCGGCCGAGCTATGGCCGACCCGACCCGCTCCCGCATTCTGCTGACCCTGCTGGCCGGGCCGAGCTACCCGGCGGTGCTGTCCCGCGAGCTGGGGTTGTCGCGCTCGAACGTGTCGAACCATCTGACATGCCTGCGCGGGTGCGGGATCGTGGTGGCCGAGCCCGAGGGCCGACAGACCCGCTACGAGGTGGCAGACCCGCACCTGGCCCGCGCGCTGACGGCGCTGGTGGATGTCACGCTCGCGGTCGACGAGAGCGTGCCGTGCATGGACCCGGACTGCGGGGTCGAGGGTTGCCAGGCAGTGGAGGTGCGGGCGTGAGCGCGGTCACGGGTTCGCAGGTCGAGCATGTCGACCTCGACGACCACGATGATGACGATGACCGGCCGTGGTATCGGAGCCCGAGCGTTCTGATCCCGATCGCCTCCGGCGTCGCGTTCGCCGCCGGCCTGGCGTGCGAGTGGACCGGCGCGGAGACCGCGGGCCTGGTGCTGTTCTGGATCGGCCTGCTGCTGGGCGCGTACACGTTCGTGCCGGGCGCGCTGCGCAAGCTGTTCACCAAGGGCAAGCTCGGCATCGGGCTGCTGATGACGATCAGCGCCACCGGCGCGGTGATCCTCGGCTACGTCGAGGAGGCCGCCGCGCTGGCATTCCTATACTCCATCGCGGAGGCGCTGGAGGACAAGGCGATGGACCGCGCCCGCGCAGGGTTGCGGGCGCTGTTGAAGCTCGTGCCCGAAACCGCACTCGTCAAGCGCGGCGACGCCACCGCCGAGGTCGAGGCGAAGGAGCTGCGCGTCGGGGATGTCCTGGTGGTCCGGCCGGGCGAACGGATCGCCACCGACGGCACCGTGCGGGCCGGGCGGAGCAGCCTGGACACGTCCGCGATCACGGGTGAATCGATCCCGGTCGAGGTCGAACCGGGCACCGACGTCTCGGCCGGGTCGATCAACACCACCGGCGTGCTCGAGGTCGAGGCCACCGCCGCCGGCACCGACAACTCGCTCACCACCATCGTGGAGCTGGTCGAGCAGGCGCAGGCCGAGAAGGGCGACCGTGCCCGCCTGGCCGACCGGATCGCCCGCCCGCTGGTGCCCGGCGTGATGATCCTCGCCGTGCTGGTCGGCGTGCTTGGGTCGCTGTTGAGCGGCGACCCTGAGCTGTGGATCACCCGCGCTCTGGTGGTGCTGGTCGCAGCCTCGCCGTGCGCGCTGGCGATCGCCGTCCCGGTCACCGTTGTTTCCGCGATCGGCGCGGCGTCGAAGTTCGGTGTGGTCGTGAAGTCCGGGGCCGCGTTCGAGCGGTTCGGCGGCATCCGCCACGTCGCCGTCGACAAGACCGGCACGCTGACCCGCAACGAGCCCACGGTGACCCGCGTCGTCACCACCGGCGCGACCGAGAATGAGGTGCTGGCGTGGGCGGCGAGCCTGGAAGGTCACAGCACGCACCCGCTGGCCGCCGCGATCACGAAGGCCGTCCCCGACGCCCCGACCGCGCACGACGTCACCGAGACCGCCGGGCACGGCATCACCGGCACGCTCGGTAGTGCCCGTCTCGCCGTCGGTAGCCCCCGCTGGCTGGACGCCGGCACGCTGGCCGACCAGGTGCAGGTGATGGAATCCGAGGGGATGACCGTCGTCATCGTCCACCGCGGCGACCGGCCGGCTGGCGCGATCGGGGTGCGTGACGAACTGCGCCCAGAGGTTCCCGAGGTCATCGCCACGCTGAACCGCCGCGGGATCGGGGTGACGATGCTCACCGGCGACAACGCCCGCACCGCCGCAGCGCTGGCCGGCCAGGCCGGCATCATGGACGTGCGCGCCGAGCTGCGCCCCGAGGACAAGGCCACCGCCGTCGCGGAGTTGTCGAAGTCTCAGCCCACTGCCATGATCGGGGACGGCATCAACGACGCTCCCGCGCTGGCGGCCGCGGATGTGGGGATCGCGATGGGAGCCAAGGGCGCCGATGCTGCGATCGAGTCGGCCGACGTCGCGTTCACCGGCCACGACCTGCGCCTCATCCCACAGGCCCTCGCCCACGCCCGCCGCGGCCGCAACATAATCAACCAGAACGTCGTGTTGTCGATCGCGATCATCGTGGTGCTGCTGCCGCTGGCGATTACCGGAGTCCTCGGGCTCGCCGCGGTCGTGCTTGTACACGAGGTCGCTGAAGTCGTCGTCATCCTCAACGGGCTCCGCGCGGCGCGGCGCACGAAGGCATGACCGATCCCCTTGACGGCTCCGCTCCCTCCCCGGGACAAGCGGATGCCGTGGAAGCGAGTTCTGCCGGCCCGGCGGCGGCGCGCGTCCGGCTCCGCTGGTTCCTGCTCGCGTGCGCCGTCGCCGCTGGCGCGGTGCTGATCGATCAAGGCAGCAAGGCACTCGCCCTCGCTCAGCTCAGCGAGGATGACCGTATTCCGCTCTTGGGAGACTGGCTCGGCTTGCAGCTCGCGTTCAACCCCGGCACCGTGATGTCCCTCGGAGCCGGCGCAACCTGGCTGCTCACCGTCATCGCCGCGGCGGCCTCTGTCGCTCTACTCGTCGCCGCAACCCGCGCCCGCACCGTCGGGTGGGCGGTCGCGATCGGCCTGGTGTGGGGAGGCGCGGTCGGCAACCTGCTGGACCGGCTGTTCGCCCCTCCCGAGTTTGGCCGCGGTCACGTCACCGACTTCCTCGCCTACGGCAACCTGTTCATCGGCAACCTTGCCGACGTCATCCTCGGTTTCGGCGTCGCCCTGGGCGTCCTGCTTTACCTCCGAGGCCCACACCACACCAGGAACGGACAATGATGGTCGCAGAGTATCAACGGCACGCGGCTGCCGGAACCGCTGGGTCGCCAGGCGGCTGTAACGCGGCGGTGGGCGCATGATCCTGTCCTCCGTCCTGCAGGCGATCGGCCTATTCATCGCCACGAACATCGATGACATCATCGTGCTCTCACTGTTCTTCGCCCGAGGCGCGGGCCAGCGCGGGACCACCGCCCGAATCCTGGTCGGACAGTACCTCGGGTTCGCTGGCATCCTGGGCGCTTCCGTGCTGGTGACGCTCGGGGCGGGAGCGTTCCTGCCGCCAGAGGTCATCCCCTACTTCGGACTCATTCCGCTGGGGTTGGGACTTTGGGCTGCGTGGCAAGCCTGGCGCAACCGCGGTGCCGACGATGACGATGAGGCAAAGGTCGAGGGCAAGAAGGTTGGGGTGTGGACGGTGGCCGGGGTGACCTTCGCCAACGGCGGGGACAACATCGGCGTCTACGTCCCGGTCTTCCTCAGCGTGGGCCCAGCGGCCGTGGTGGCGTACTGCATCGTGTTCCTCGCCCTGGTCGCCGCCCTCGTCGGCCTGGGCAAGTTCGTCGCCACCCGCCGACCGATCGCCGAACTCCTGGAACGCTGGGAACACATCCTGTTCCCGATCGTGCTCATCGGCCTGGGCATCTTCATCCTCGTCAGTGGTGGTGCCTTCGGCCTCTGAACTCGTAGCCGACTGCGTAGATGGCAGCGTGCTGTGGTTGCTACCTGGCGGCTGAGTGTCCCGGTGCGCTGCGCGTGTGAGCGGCCCAGACGACGTGCTCGGCGCCGCTGCCTCAACTGAGCCCACGCTGACCGCGTAGGCATCGATCACGCGGTCGGTGCCGGTGTTGAAGGCGTCGCGGATACCACTTGGATCACCACATCGCTGGTCCCGGCTCTTGTGTCAGGCGCAGCAGGAGGTGGGGAGTTCGTTGCGGAAGAGGTTCGCGGTGAGGCGGATGCCTTCGGCCATGGTGAGGTAGGGGGCCCAGGTGTCGGCGAGTTGGGTGACGGTGAATCCGGCGGTGATGGCGTAGGTTGCGGCGAGCATCATCTCCCCAGCGGTGTCGGCGAGGGCGTGGATACCGAGGACTGTGCCGGTGTCGGCGTCGGCGACGATCTTGATGCCGCCGCGGGTGTCGTGGTTGGCGATGGCCCTGGGCACGTCGGAAAGTCGTAGGTATCGGCAGGCGCACCGGTATCCGGCGGCGATCGCGTCGGCTTCGGTGATCCCGGCGGAGGCCAGTTGGGGTGAGGTGAACAGCACAGACGGCAACCCGGTGAAGTCGACTCGCTCGTCGTGACCGAGGGCGTTGTGCGCGGCGATCTTCCCGGTCCTCGCGGCGACGTACACGTACTGGGGCACGTCAGTGACGTCACCGGCGGCGAACACAGCCGGGTTCGTGGTCCGCTGCTGCTCGTCTACGATGACGAAGCCGCGCTCGTCGGTCGCGATACCCGCAGCGGGAAGGTTGAGCCCTTCGGTGCGCGGGGTGCGACCGGTGGCAACGAGGACACGTTCACCGGTCGCGTCCTTCCCGTTGCGGGTCGTCACCTGGACCAGGCCCTCGTGCTGGGTGATCGTGGCTGCGCGGTCGCCGATGACACTAATCCCCTCGGCCAGGAAGGCCTTGCGGAGCTCGGACGACAGTTCCGGTTCAGCGTGCGGGGCGAGCCGACCGATGACGGTGACCTCTACTCCGAGCCGGGCGAACAGCTGCGCCTGTTCCAGGCCGACGAAGCCACCGCCGATCACCACGAGCGACGCGGGCAGTTCCGTCAGTTCCATCGCTGTGGTCGACGTGAGATAATCGACCTGCTCAAGCCCGGGGATTGCCGGCACGTGCGGCTCGGCGCCGGTGGCGACGAGATACGACTTCGCGCGCACCGGTCGTCCATCCACGAGCAGGGTTCCCGCGTCTGTGAACGTTGCAGTGCCCGGGAGGATGTCAAACCCGTAGGCAGCGGCGATGTCGGCGTACTTGGTCTGGCGGAGCATCCCAACCAGATCATCCTTCTGCTCGATGAGCGCGCTGAGATCGACCATCCCAGCAGAGCTGGGGACGCCTGAGAACCGGTTCGTGAGGGCGGAGTGCCGGGTGTGCGCGGCCGCGAGAAGCGTCTTGGACGGCACACAACCCACGTTCACGCAGGTACCGCCGAGGGTTCCCGATTCGATGGCGACCACGCTGGCCCCCTCGAGGCGCGCGTGGATCGCTGCGGACATCGCCGCCCCGCCCGTCCCGATCACCACGAGATCAACCTCCGTGTGCCATGTCACGATGCCTCCTCCAGTTCGAACCGGCCACTCATGCGGCCACTCCTGAAAGAATGGACCTTAAAGTATGCTTGAAGGTCAAGTCGGTGGCCGAGGTGACGATGCGGATCGGAGAACTCGCGGGGAAGGCGAAGACGAGGGCGTCCACGCTGCGGTACTACGAGGAGCGCGGGCTGCTCCAACCGCCGGAGCGCACCCCGGCCGGGTACCGCAACTACGGCGACGAGGCGGTGCAGCGGCTCGAATTCATCGACCGGGCCCGCGCAGCAGGGCTCACCCTCGCGCAAACCGCCGAGATCCTCGAAGTACGTGACGCGGGCGGGTCGCCGTGCGGTCATGTTCGAGACCTCCTCGACCGGCGACTGGTCGAGATCGACGAGCAGCTCGAGCAGCTCCGCCTGCTCCGTACCAGCGTCGCCGAGCTCCGCGCGAACGCAGCACAGACGCCGCCGGAGGCCTGCACACCCGAGTCGATCTGCCGGTACCTCTGACCAATCGGCTGAAGGGTCTTGCTGCCCGGAGGGAACCGTTGTCTTGTCCGCGTAAGGTTGTCGCGCTCGCGGTAGTTCGTCAGGAACTCGTAGAACGTGTACGACTGCGCGGTCTCGGGCTTGAAGTTCCAGAGCAGGAAGGAGCCGACAGGGTATCCGTGCCTCAGACAAATTCACGATGGATAGCTGGCATCAGATACTCGCGCTTGCGGATGGCGGTGAGCATCTCCTCGATGCTGCACGGGGTCTAGAAGTACATGCGGCTCTCTCGATTCGGGCTGACGGGTGGTCAGACTGCGGTCTCGTCGTTGACGGCGACGACGGTGTCGTAGAGGCCGTAGCGGCGCAGGCCCTTGTGGGACTCGATGCCGGTGTAGGACAAGGAGGAGTCCTCGTAGCGGCGGAAGGCGAAGACGGCCTGGTTCATATGGGTGGCGTTAAAGACGCCGAGATTCACGAGGAGGTGGAAGTCCTCGACGGTCAGTCCGGTGACGGTGCGGAACAAGCCGGGTTCGAGCTTGGTGATGACGTCGGTAAGAGTGTTCTCACGGAAGTCGGTCAGGTACATGAACGCAGGGACGCGGGTGGCGAACTTGACCAGCTTCTCCTGAATCTGCGTCCGCTTGGACTTGTACTCCTTCTCCTCCTCCGTCAACTCCTTCTTCTCCGCCGGAGTAATGTCGTCGCCCTTCTCCTTCTTCGCCTTCTTCACGGCGTCGCTCTTGTTCACGACGGTCTCGAAAATGTCGCTGCCGAGCGCGCGGAAGCCTTCGATGTTCATGACGGCGTTGAGGGCGTCGGGGTTGTTCATGATCTTGCGCAGGGTGTCGTTGTCGACGTTGACGAGGATTGCGGACTCCCACTTGCGGGCCAGGAGGGTCGCGGAGGTGCCCGACATGGCGATGTCGAGGATGCCGCCGGCATCGACCTGGGTCATATTCGACCCGTCGTACGCCAACACGGGCAGGAACTTCACGAGCTCCTCGACGGCTTGCTCAGGGTTCGGCGTCTCCGGCGAGAGACCGGCGCCGTAGTCGGCGATCTGACGCAGCGCGCGAGTGGGCGCGAAGTCGAACACGAAGCACACAGGCTTGAGGACTGCTTCGGCGCTCGGGTTGTCTCCGTCGGGATTCTTGATCGACCACGGTGACTGTACGCGGAACGCTGCCTGAAAGTAGGTCTCGGGTGAGTTGAGGTTGCGCAACATCAGGATCGAGGACCACTGCTTGACGGTGACGCCCGTGGTGAGCTTGCCGCACGACAGGGTGATCGTCTTGGTGTCGTGGCCGTCGCCGATCGCCGCCCGCACTGGCGGGAGAGCATCCAGCCCGATGCCCGCGCCGGGACCCGCGACGACGAGGACCTTGTAGTCGTGCCAGAACACGTTCTGCTTCTCCGCGAGCAGGTTCGACATTGCCTCGCAGGCAGCAACGTTGGGCAGGAACCAGAACGAGTGCTGAAGGTACGGCAGGAGTCGGACATCGGAGTACGGGAATGGCGGGCGGGTGCCCATCCGCATCGCGTCGACCTGGGTGGGAAGGTGAGCGCCGCGGACGAGATCGAGCCACTTCTGCACGTCGGTCTTGTGGGTGAACTCGGCGTCCTTACCGATGCCCTTTGCCTCGAAGAACTCGTTGAGGTCGAACTCGTCGAACTCTCCCTGATTCGCAACGGCAATCAACTCGTCAGGCATCTGGTACGTGAACAGACGCATCTCCGGGAGCGACCCGTACGGGTTCCAGGCGTCCGGTTGCGCGACGGCGTACTCGGCCTTGGCGCGCTGCTCGTCGGTGTAGGTCCAGTTGAAGATTTGCTCCTCGATGAACTCACCGGTTGCCAGCGCCTTGAACGGCGTGCCCGACAGGTACAGGTAGGCGCGGGTGGTGATCGGCAGGAAGTCATCCTCGTCGTTGCCGAGCTCGTCGAGTTCCTCGTCGAAGGCCACGAGGCCGTCGTTGTACTCCGCGGCCAGTTCCTTCTGCTTGACTTTCTCGTCCTCGCCCTCGAACAGCTCCTTGGCGGACTCTCGCCACGCACCGAAGTGGTATTCATCGAAGATGACGAGGTCCCAGTTGGTGGTGTGGACCCACTCGTTCTTCGCCTTGATGAGGCCGGTCTTCCGATCTCGCCCGAGCAGGTCCTGGAACGATCCGAAGTAGACCAGTGGCCGAGTCTTGTCCGCCTCATCTGGGCTGCCCCCGGTGGCCGAGGAGAGGTACTGCCAGCCGTCGAAGTCGGCGTGAGACTCCAGGTCGGTCTGCCAGGCGTCCTCCACTGCGGGCTTGAAGGTGACCACGAGGATGCGTTTGGCGCCGAGCCGCTTCGCGAGTTGGTAGGAGGCGAAGGTCTTCCCGAAGCGCATCTTGGCGTTCCACAGGAACCGTGGCACCGCGTGAGAGTCCTCGGCCCAGATGGACTTGTAGTAGCCCTCGGCCTTGTCCACGGCGCTGGCTTGCTCCGGGCGCATCGGAAACTTCTCATGATGGGTTCCACTGAGCTTCACGCCTGTGCGAAGCTCAGTGATCGCCGTGCGCACATCGTCTGGGGTGCACCACATCCACTCTCGCGCTGAGCCGAAGATCGGGTTCTCGAAGCCCTTGTCGATCAGCCGTTGGCGCACATCTGAGTCGCGAAACACCGTCCCGTCGCCTCGTTCGGCGAGCTCATCAACGTGCAGCGTGTATGCCTGCTGCATCTGCCCCTGAGACTCGCGGATGCGCGCGTTCACATCCGCCTTCGTCGTCTGGCCCACCTTGAGAAGCCCCGCGTAGCCGACTGGTGGATCGTTCGGCGACCATGCGTAGATTCGCAGTCGCGCCTCGGGCTTCTTGGGGAGGAGTTCGTCAATCTCCCGCTTCACTCGTCCGCCTCCATCGGGCGAACGATCCGCTCGACGAAGTCGATCTCGTCTTCCGAGAGTCCGTACTTCTCGTAAAGATCATGATCGTTCCAGTCTCGCGTCCAATCCTGGGTCGGAACGAAGGCATAGACCTTCCGCGTGGTGTCTTGCGAGGGCTTGTGAAGGAGGATGAGAAAGCGCGTCAGACGGCAGCGGAGGTACGACAGCGCGCTCTCCGCCTCTCCTCGTGTATCGAAGGTTCCGATGCAGAGGTACGTCTCGGAGGAGATGCTCCCGCTCTCGCCAAGGAAGGGAGTGCTGATGATCCGATGGGGATAGGTGTCCTTATTTCCCGTGCCGGGCGCGGCGCGGCCAACGTAAACCTTCCAGCCATCGATGAGGTGAGCGCCCGAAGGGATCGATGCTCGGTCCACATACCCAGTCCCACCGTTCTGGTAGATGAGCACGTCGCCAGGCGCCTTTGACGCTCTGCCCTTGAACGTGGTCTCAAATCCAAAGGGCTTACGGGAGCTGACCAGCCTTTCGAAGCGCTTGCTCTCCGGCAGTGCCAGCGAGTGCTCCTGCCCGGTCTCGACGGCAATCACCTTGCGCAAGATTGACAGAGCCTCGTTGAACCGGATGAAGACATCCGCGCCTGGTTCGAGCAAAGAGCGAGTGGCCGTGGTCGTCGGCCAATCCTTGAAGTGGGTGGTGACCTCGCAGAGTCCGGGGTGGTCGCGATCCCAGAGGAAGTAGCACACCCCGCCCTTTAGTCCGACGCCTGGGAACACGTCCGAAGCGCTCAGGTAATCGTTGATTGCCCGCACGCGGCTGTCGGTCAGCATTGACTCCCTGAACTCATCGAGGCCTTTTCCTCCCGCAAACCAACGCGAGGGAACGATCATGTGACCTGTCCCGGGTTTTCCGGACGCCTGAGTTGGGGCGATGATT
>CEQI01005620.1_pt1 | contig 10687 bp, 6 predicted proteins | sample 531011 | NCBI WGS metagenome assembly CEQI01 (sample SAMEA2621204, study PRJEB7988) | marine metagenome | biome: marine biome (ENVO:00000447); feature: surface water layer (ENVO:00002042); material: "saline water (ENVO:00002010), including plankton (ENVO:xxxxxxxx)" | depth 5 m
ACGTCCGGCTAAGTTAATCGTTGGCGACGTAGCATACTCGGGCGTCGTGCTTGCTTGGGTCTTGAGGGATCCTCCACTCGATCCGTTGTAACCGCAAGCATTGCTGGTGTATGGCCCAACATACGTCGATGAAGAGACAGTCCAACCTTGGAGTCCGTTGTTAAAATCGTAGCCTGGAACCGACCCGTCTCCGGATAAGATACCAGATTGAGCAAATGTGTTGTTGTGCGAGGCATCCACATGGTTCCAGGATGCATCCCCCTCCCAGAGCAGGGTTTGAGAATTTGCCATGGTCGCTGATTGTACAGCCAAATCGAGTGAAGTAATTGCTCCAGTCGACGATGGTACATCAAGCATGAACGGAGACTGGCTTATTTGACCGGGCCGCACGTCGACTGTCACAGGGGTACCCTCAGTCACAAAATTGGGCTTTTGCGTCTCATCCAGAAGCAAAGCGGGAGCAGGTGGGACCAATGTCATGTACGGTCCCATGACAAACAAGAGCAACACCAAGAAAGCAACGCCCCGCCCCTTGTATGAGTCGGCCATAACCTTGCCTAATTTTCAAAGGACTTCAATGTGTCAGTGCTTTCTACTGCGATGATTGAAGGGAGAGATTGAAAACAAAGGCGCATTTCGCAGGTCATGGTTCGACCAAGCCCTGCAGGCGACTTGGATGCTGTTGCCCTTGAAACAGCGCTGCTTGAAACGTGGAAGAACGAAGAAACATTCCAACAGTCCATTCGTTCAAACAGGGACGGTGCTCCTTTCATTTTCCTTGAAGGCCCCCCCACCGCCAACGGGAAACCGGGGATTCATCACGTCGTTGCACGCGCTTACAAGGATCTCGTTTGCCGATGGAAATCAATGGAAGGGTTTCTTGTTGAGCGCAAAGGTGGCTGGGACACACACGGACTTCCCGTCGAAATCGAAGTGCAAAAACGAATGGACCTCATGAGCAATGAAGCGATTGAAAACTTTGGGATGCAAGCGTTTAATGACGCATGCAGAGAAAGTGTTTGGACCTATGAAAGTGCATGGCGTGAAATGACGGAGCGGATGGCATACTGGGTAGATTTGGACAATCCATATGTAACGCTTCACAACGATTACGTTGAATCCTGTTGGTGGGCACTCAAGCAGATGTTTGACAAGGACCTGCTGTACAGGGGTCACAAAGTCTTGCCGTACTGCCCGCAGACCGGAACATCTTATTCCAGCCATGAAGTTGCTCTCGGATACAAAGAGGTTGAGGAACCTTCAGTCTATGTCAAATTCAAGTTGATGGATGATTCCGCTTCAATTCTTGCTTGGACGACCACACCTTGGACCCTTCCAGGTAACGTAGGACTCGCTGTTGGTCCTGATGTAACCTATGCACGCTGCCGTGTGCGCGAAGAACCGGAAGGCTGGCATGGACGAGGTGGTGCATCGGTTGGCGAGGAGCTGATCCTCGCAAAGGATTTGATGGGGGAAGTGCTTCGTCATCACGTCGATGTTATTGAAGAAATTCAAGGTTCTGAACTCGTCGGAAAAGCCTACGAACCACTCTTTCCAAACGCCGTTCCTCGAGGCGAATCCTCCACAGCATGGACGGTCCTATCTGCTGATTGGGTCACCACAACGGACGGAACCGGTGTTGTACACACAGCCGTAATGTACGGTGAAGACGATTACAATCTTGGAATGGAAGTCGGTTTACCAGCCTATCATACCGTTACTATGGAAGGAAATTTTGTTGACGGAGTACACCCGCAACTCGATGGCCAGTACGTCAAGTCGTGCGACGATGCGGTCATGGAAATTCTGGTTGGTCGTAACGAAGCGATTGCGTCTGGCCTTCTTTATCGAGAGAAGAGTTACCTCCACGATTACCCACATTGTTGGCGAACCGATCATCCGCTCCTCTACTATGCCATGGACTCATGGTTCGTTCGAATGACTGCCGTGAAAGAACGTCTTCTCGAATTCAACGATGGCGTGGAGTGGGCACCGGATTGGGTCGGTGAAGGTCGATTTGGCGAATGGCTTCGCAACGTCAAAGATTGGGCAATATCCAGGGAACGCTACTGGGGCACACCCCTACCGGTTTGGAGAGACGAAGACGGGAACATGAAGTGCATCGGTTCGATCGCAGAATTACAAGAAGAAGTTGCAAAAGCGAACGCCGCAGGCTATGACAATCCTGAATGTCCTGACGATGTCGATTTGCATCGTCCGGTTGTCGATGCGTTCACGCTTGTTTCAGACCATGGAAAGCCAATGCAAAGGGAACCTTTTGTCATGGATTGCTGGTTTGATTCGGGATGTGCTCCTTTCGCACAGTGGCATCACCCGTTCGACGAAAACAGAACGTTTGACTCATCCTTCCCTGTTGATTACATCTGCGAAGGTGTCGATCAAACTCGTGGTTGGTTCTACACTCTACTGGCGGTCTCAACAACCGTCTTTGACTCGCCTGCCTACAAACGATGTCTCTCGCTTGGTTTGATTCTGGATGCTGAAGGTAAGAAGATGTCCAAGTCGAGAGGAAACATTGTTGACCCGTGGGACCACTTCAACCGAGAAGGTGCTGATGCAACACGATGGTACATGGTGACAGCAGGAGCTCCCTGGAATCCTCTGAAATTCGACTCCAATGGCGTTCGTGAAACCTATGCCAAAATGTTCCTTACATTGTGGAATGTCTACCGTTTCCATGCCGATTATGCTGCCTTGGATTCGTTCGATCCCTCCACTTCTCGGTCAACCGTTGAACAACGTCCACGTCTCGATCGCTGGATTCTTTCCAAACTTCACTCCACGGCGAAAGCGTATCACGATGGGTTCGCCAACTGGAATTTCCACAAAGCGTGTCGAGAACTCGAGGATTTCATCGTCAACGATTTGTCAAATTGGTACGTTCGTCGAAGTCGCCGACGACTTTGGGAAGAGGCTGACTCTGGTGATAAACTCGCATGTCAACACACATTGCATGAAATCCTCGTAACCCTTTGCAGACTTATTGCACCTGTCAGCCCATTTATGGTCGACACGATTCATCGCAACCTAACTGGAGAGACCGTGCATACGGCATCATGGCCTCTGGGGACACCTGGCTCAACGGAAGGAGCTACCGCTGATTCCTGGAACGAAGACCTTGTCGAAGCAACGGCCGAACTACCTCCACAAGATCTCGATTTGGAACGGGAGATGGAACTGGTTCGCGAACTAGCGGAGACTGGGCGTCGAATTCGCATCGATGCCCAACGCCGACAACGTCTGCCATGTGCAGAAGGTTGGATTGTTGCTGGACCTGATTTGCAGCCATATCACGACTTGTTGTGTGAGGAATTGAACGTGGAGAGCATTTCCGTCGAAACCGACCTCGACCGTTTTCAGCAAGTCGAGTTGGCGGTAAATTTCAGAGCCCTCGCCCCTCGAGCAAAGGGTGATGTCAACGCAATCGCGAGTCAAATCAAGAACCACTCTGACCAAGAATCGCTGCTTGCTGAAATCCAGAATGGTTCGTGCACCATCATGGGCGTGGATATCTTAGTGTCCGACATCGAAGTCCGACGAGCGGAACGCGAAGGATACGCAGCCGCCACCATCACGATTGGCGAGTCTGATGACGCATCGCACGTTAGTTTAGTCCTTGATATGCAGGACACACCTCACCTTCTCTCGAAGGGGCTTGCACGAGACATTACACGTCGAATTCAATCCAAACGAAAGGACATGAACTTGGAAATCGAAGCCATGATCGATGTCGAGGTTTGGATGAAAGGCGCCCCTGAATTGTTCGCAGAAGATCAGACATGGATTGCTAAGGAGACTCGATCGTCTGGAATTGCATTCAATGTTGATCACGTTCCATCCGACATCGAAGCCTTCGATGTTGATGGCGCACAGATCGCGTATCGCGTTCACAAGGTGTGAGGGAAAAGCATGCGAGTGATTTCGCTCGTGCCAAGCCTTACATTGACACTTGCAGAATTGGGTCTTGACGCATCGCAACTCGTTGGTCGGACACCATGGTGCATTCATCCTGAAGACTACATCAAGGATGTTCAGGTCGTTGGAGGAACAAAGACACCAAATCTCAACAAAATACGAAATGCAAAACCGGACTTGGTTTTACTGGATCGGGAGGAAAACCCAAAGGAAGTCTTTGAAGAATTAACCAGACTGGGCATCAATACCTACGTGAGCTACGTTGAGGGACCCGACGATGTCCCCAATATGTTGCTCGAACTTGGCCAACTGTTGGGCTTGGAGACCAATGCTCGCAAACTCGCGAATGCTGTTCAAGAAGAAATCGCAATTTGTCAGCAAGGGACTGGGCCAGTGGTGTTACCCATGATTTGGCATGAGCCGCTCATGGCCGTTTCGCCACAGAAATATTCTGGTGCATTGCTTGAAACATGTGGATTTCGAATTCCTGATATCGAACCAAACGGAAACGGTTACCCTGTCGTTACCGTGGAGCACATCACCTCGAACGGGATTGAAGGACTCCTTCTTTCGAGTGAACCTCATGAGTTTTCGAAACAAGAAGGCGAGGCAATCTGTGATTCAGTCGAAGCAAGCGGCGGCCGTCGACCTTGGACGCTGTGCATCGATGGAGAGGCATTAACGTGGTTCGGTAGCCACACACTCACAGGCCTTCGGACGTTCAACGCACTATGCAAGGATTTGAAAACAGCCACCGATTAGAGCCACCATGCGCAGAGGAGTTCTCGCCGTCATGCTCGTATGCAGCATGCTCCTTGCAGGATGTTACGGTGACGGTGAAGCAATTGTTGAGGACGAAGAATACCAATCAGCATGGGAAAATTATGTGCTCATCGATGAGCAGACTCACGAATCTCCACGCGAATTTATGACCGTCGATCTACGGTCCAATGAAACAACCAACATGACGTGGGCTGTTTTTGATGAATCAAAAGGTGGAAATTGTTGTGAACATTACATCGCAACCACCATTTCGGGTTCTATTCTCAACATTGGAGGTGAATACCCTGTCTGGTCAGTCGATCGCGGTCATGACTGGGATACGTGGATTCCAGGTGTTACACCGGACCTACAGTGCCGTACATTCATCCCAACCAACCCTGGGACAGAGGGTCTAGGCGAGGGTAGCATTGTCCAAGCAACCAACGGCGACATCATTTCGATGTCATGGTTCCCGTACGTGGGAGGCGACCTCAAGTTGGACAAATTCTATGCCATCCTTTACGATGATTCTGAAATGGAATGGAAATGGTGTTACAACCGCATAACCGAGCCTTTCTACGATCGCAGCTGGCAAGTCGAAGTTGTTGGACCCATTTCATCGAGCATCGGTGATGGTGAGTGGGCTTCGTTGGTCGTTTCCAACTTCTGGCATCAAACCCAAAACGCCGGTGGACAAATTTCAGTGGATGGACTGAATTATTATCCGATTCAATTCCCGAGCCGTTCATCCGCACAACCAGACATTGAGGTTGACCTGGACTTCACGAACGCCTCTCTTGACTTTTACTGGGACGTGAACAAGCCCCACAAGGAAATGCGAGCGTTCGCTGTGCCGAGTGGTGGGCTTCTGTTCCCGCAATACTTCGATAACGGCAATGCTGCCTTCCTCGATACGACGCTTTCTTGGAACGAGCTTCCCGTACAGTTCCCTAGCGAGTATTGCCAGATTGATATGACCGGTACAATCCACTGCGTCGCAAACTCTGGTACGACGTTTACCCACTATACATCAACCGATGGCGCCGTCAGTTGGAACAATCACACATACGATCTAGGAAGTGCTGCCTCAAGCATTGAAGAGTGGGAATTCCAAGCCAACGGTGAGCATGATCTGTTTGTACTCAACGTCCGATACCAATCGAGCGATGGACCCGATGTGGACGTTTTGTTTCACACCAGAGAATACAGCCAAGACCTCAGTCCAGACACACTCACCTACATTGGTCAGGGTGACCTTGATTCAACCTCAGGTGCGGGGAATGACATTCGATTCGATTTCGCCAGTTTAGCAATTCTTCGAGATGGCGGTGTCGTCGTAGCATACCATGACTCAACGCATGTCGACCCATTGTTTGCGGTTGAACTTCATCTCCCAGTTTACCAACAATGAAGTTGGATTGGGGGTTATCCTCAAAAGCCCTTGACAAACCATTCACGCCGATGGTGTTGACGAACTTACCCGGTATCGGCGAGCGATTAATGAAGCGATTGGATGACCATTTCGGTGGTCGCCATGAACTGATTAAGACCCTTGAATCAGGCGACATCTCTCGTATCGCCGAGGTCGATGGAATCTCAATCAAGCGTGCATTGTCGCTTGCGCGTGAATACAACGGGGCTGAAGCTACGTTTCTTGCAACCCCAGAAGCGGAGAAACTACACGGGCAACTCATTGCTTCCATGCAACGGTTTGCTTCGAATGGAGCGAGTTCTTCGCGAATGCAGATGTTGATGCCGCTCCACCAAGTGGAGATGCGTCGCGAACGTTGCAAGGAGATGCTCGCATTTGCCGAAGAAGCCCCACAAGCATTTGTTCACCTCCGTTCAATGTTCAAAGATTTGAGTTACACTCGAAGACCAGCACAACGATATGAGCGAGTTATTGTTAGTCAACAAGAGCACCCTGAATGGAGCCAATACGTCCGTATCCTTACCCCGAGTGCTCAAGAGTCATGGAAAGACTACACTGTCTTCAAAACCGTTACATGGGTTGGCCGACATGGACCTGAAGATGTGCCTCCTGGATGGTTGGTGTTACCGGAAAACGGACGTTCAGATGTCATGATTCCCGAATACACTCTAGACTGGTTCACGAACAATCGCAAGGCGCTCAAGGTCATCCTCGATCTCATGCAATGGAGGAACGAAGACGACAAAGCCATTCACCCGACGCTGGAGAAAATCTTCCACGTGACTGAAGGTTTGGAACAACTCTCGACCGTCTTTGCCATGATGAGCGATTCCGGTGACGTCGAAACAATGGAAGCGATTCGCGATGGGTTATGGAATACTGCAAAACAATTGGAGGACGATCTGAATCAAAGAATTACAGCAGGTATGGAATCTACATCCCTTGATTTGACGGGTTCTGACATGCTCGAAGCCCTCGCTGATGCTGCAACATTCCAACGAAAACTGGCATCAGCCACACAGGACGTTATCGTGGACATTCTCGAACAGGGTCGAAGCGAACTGTCTGCATATCTTGAACCAAGTGGATTACAAACACCGTTTGATCTCTTCGCCTCGAATTGGCCGGTAAAACTCAACCGCTCTGTTTTGGATAAAATCAATGATGAGTTGGAACGACGTATCAACGACAGTCGTAACGACCATCTCCTTCGATTGGCCACAAAATTAGCAGACCTCAAACCGCTCTGTGAAACAGCCATTCAACGGCTCATCGAGCATGATATGTGGTACAGCATCGCTTCCTGGGCGCGTCACAACAATGCCACACTTCCAGAATTGGTTCAACATGGCATTTGGTTTGATCAAGGACGGCATCTGTTCATCGAAGGCGACGTTCAACCCGTCAACTATGGGTTGGGTCATGCAGCACCGAAAGGCGATCGCCAATCCATCGCTCTCCTCACAGGAGCAAACAGTGGAGGAAAGACCACGCTGCTTGAGCTGGTTGCTCATATTGCAATTTTGGCACACATGGGGCTTCCAGTGCCTGCTGAACACGCTCTTATCGGTCGAGTCGAAGCCTTGCATGTGCTTGCGAAATCAAGCGGAACACAGAGTGCAGGTGCCCTTGAGACAACCCTGGTTGATCTTGCTCAAGTCGTTAGCAACACACAACCCAAACTGATTCTTGCTGATGAGCTTGAGGCGATTACTGAACCTGGCGCTGGTGCAAGAATCATTGCGGGGATGTTGCGAGCCGCCCAACAACAATCGGATACAAGCATGGTTCTTGTTACCCACCTTGCACCTGCAATTCTTGAGGCCTATGGCAGCGATGATTTGCGCATTGATGGTATCGAGGCCAAGGGGTTGGATGAACATCTCGAACTTATTGTTGACCGTACTCCTCAGCGGAATTGTCTCGCTCGGTCGACACCTGAACTCATTGTCCGCAGATTGGTTGAACGATCATCTGGCGATGCAAAGGCTGTCTTTGGTGACATCTTGTCACTGTTTTAGTTCAGCACACTCGACCGCTATCACTTGAGTAATTGAGCATTGGTGCTTGGAATAAATCATCACAAGTTCGCTCGATGAGTGGTAGCGTGAGTGTGCTTTGAGACCAATCAATTGTCACTGCTCCAGAGGCTGCAGGTGATGGAACATAGTCCTCCCCCGTTTGTGTTACTGTCAAAATAATTCCTTCTCCAGCTTGGAGAACGACATCCATCGGCATAAACTCCATCAGAGCCATAACTGAAGAAAACGGTACCAAGACTTCTTGGCCAGATCGGCCCCCTGCATGGAATCGCAAATCCATCACAGCATGGCCAAGGTGCATCCCGGTACCATCCGTCATTTCAATGAAAAGATGTCCACCGGACAGACCAGGTGTTGCATCTATGTGGAAGGTTGGCATTCCAATGATTCGAGTCTCATCTTCGAATGGGCCGTAACTGAGTGTTACTGAACTGGTCGCTGAAACCGTGGAACCAGTTGGAGCGAGGTCGCTTCCGGTCAATTCAAGATTTTCGACGTCCATTGGCGGGTAGGTTTGTTCAAACCGCCATCCGCCTCGATTGTCCTGCATCTCGACACCGAGTGTAGGAGCACGACCCTCTCCTTTGAGGTACCAATCGAACCAGTAAAGCATCTCATCGGCCCAGTCCCATCGCAGCGTGTAAGGATACGCCTCCGCACCTCGACCTGACCCTTGTGAAGAGTGTCCCTCAACACGGTCGGGATAATCATGTGCCCATTGTCCTGCGAGTGTTTTGATTTCGATACCTGCCTCTTCGACTTGTTGATGAACAGGGAACGACATGTGAGGATCAACGTTCCAATCTTGCATGCCTTGAATCAGGTACACTGAACCGTTGTAGTTCTGAAGTACGCGATCGAGGAAGGAACGTTCCGTCCAGTATGTGTTTCCTGCATAATCGACCATGCCTCCGCTGATGTAAGCAGCAGGACCATTGGCGTATCCTTGTATGTAACCCTCGCAAAGAGTATGGCTGTCTTCCGTGTCTCCATCGATTCCAAACGAACCGTAAACACCGTTGTGCATAATCATCCCACGGGCTTCCATACTTCCATTGCGCCACATCAGTTCATGGACACCAATCAATCCGGACATTGGAACAATGGTTGCAAGATGTGGATTCCCGAATGTTGCTGCCTGCCAGGGCGTTGACCCATCGTATGATTTACCGATGATACCGACGTTTCCGTTTGACCATGATTGCGTGCCAAGCCAAGTAACTGCAGCGTCAATACCGCGTTGTTCGTCAGTTCCCATGAGATCCATGCAGTGATTTGACTCACCTGTTCCAAATACGGAAACTTGGGCTACACCGAAACCGTGTGGGACGTAGTTTTCAATCAGCATTCGGCCTAACCGATTGGCAGGCGTCAATGCATCAACGTCTCCATCGTTGTAGTAGGGTCCAATCTCTGCAATGACGGGAACCAAGCACTGCTCGCTCAAATTCTCTGTGGAGGAATAATCGCATCCTTCAATCACCGGTAGCCAAAGGCCGAGGTGAACCACTGCTCCACCGGCAGCTCCAGCACCTCCATCTGCGATGGTGATGCTCGGAACATCAACGTAAACAGACTGAACAGGTCCAATGTCGAACGTCCCGTTAACAGTTACTCGTGAGAATACGTCTGTATCGTCGTAAACTAGGCTCGAACGATCCCATGGTTCGGGGTAACTCTCGTTACCGGGAACTTCTCCCATGTTTTGGAGATCTTCTCCGAAGCATCCCGACAGAAGGGACGGGAGAAGAAAAATCATCAGCAGAGATATGCTTCGCATTGATACCACCGTCTCAAAACCGACATAAGACGCTTTTCGCATTATGCTGTTTCTTCTGAATCTCTCTCTTCAAGTTCTGCTCGGACTTCGTCCATGTTCAGTTCCTGGAGTTTTCCAATCAAATCCCTTAGTGCGTCTTCGGGGAGTGCTCCTGGTTGCATAAAGACACCAATGCCTTCCTTGAATGCGATGGTTGTTGGTATGGAGCGGATTCCAAAAGAGCCTGCAAGTGCTTGCTCGACCTCTGTGTCGACCTTCGCAAATACTACGTCTGGGAATTCTTCAGAGACGCGCTCGAACACAGGTGCGTATGCTCTGCAAGGGCCACACCACTCAGCCCAGAAGTCGATGATGACCAGATTGTTTCCTTCGACTATTTCAGTGAAGGAAGAATTCTGCATTTCCAATGTTGCCATGCTTTGTCCAGAGGGTCAAAGTATATTTGCTCATGCATTTTACCAAAGACCTCAATCGACGGGTTGATGTGCTTAATGAGCAAGGCAGGGTTATGGGCAGAGTGTCTTCAATCGTCATAGCATTTCTTCTTCTCTGTGTTGTGATGGCGCCTCATGGGCACTCGCAAGAAACAGCCGAAGACGAGGCATCAGCCCAATCCATCATCATCTCTGAAGTTCTTGCCTCACCTAATGGAATGAAGAACAACGAAACCTGCTCGAATTGTTACAATGCTACTGATTGGAACGGAGATGGTGAATATGGGAAGTTCTCTGACCA
>CEQI01099474.1_pt1 | contig 10610 bp, 10 predicted proteins | sample 531011 | NCBI WGS metagenome assembly CEQI01 (sample SAMEA2621204, study PRJEB7988) | marine metagenome | biome: marine biome (ENVO:00000447); feature: surface water layer (ENVO:00002042); material: "saline water (ENVO:00002010), including plankton (ENVO:xxxxxxxx)" | depth 5 m
TTTTTTTTAAGCTATTGTTAAATTCGCTTTTGATTGTTAATTTAGGAGACCAGTTTAATAATTTTTTTGCTTTTTTTATGTTTGCTTGTAGTCTGTCAACTTCGCTTCTTTTAGGTCTCTCTCTTGAACTTTCTTGTTGAATACTTAATTTCCTTCCAATTATCTTTGAAATTCTCATAAGTAAATTTTTGATTGATATTTCAAAGCCACTACCAATGTTAATAATTTCTCCAATATCTTTTTTTTTATTTAAAGCTGCTATAAAAGCATCTGTTGTGTCATCTATATAAGTTAAATCTCTTGTTGGGTATGTTGAGCCAAGCTTTATAATCTTTTTATTTAAAGCTTGGGTAACTATAGTGGGTATTATAGCTCTTAATGATTGCCTTGGACCAAAAGTATTAAAAGGTCTAAGAATACTCACAGGAACATTAAATGATTTATGATACGATAACGCAATTTGATCTGCAGCAATTTTACTTGCTGCATAAGGAGATTGAGCTGCAACTAAATGTTTTTCGTCTATCGGTAAATATTTTGGAGTACCATAAACTTCGCTAGTAGATACATGAATTATTTTTTGCACATTGGAATTAATTGATGAATTTAAAATATTCATTAATCCAATGGAATTAGTTTCGAAATAAGATTTTGGTGATCTATAAGAATAAGGTATACCAATTAATGCAGCTAAATTTATTATTACTTCAGTATTTTTTTTTAATATTTTATTAATTGCGAACTCGTCTCTAATATCTCCAGTAATAATTCTTATATCCTTTTTTACTTTCTCATTAATTTTATCAAGCCAACCCCATGAATTAAAAGAATTGTACAAAACTAAACATGTTAGATCATGACCATTTTTAACAAGTTTTTCTGCCAGATGAGAACCTATAAAACCTTCTGAACCTGTTAAAAAAATTTTCATAAGCTAAATACTTTTTTTGTAAATATTATATTTTCTAAAGTCATCTAATGTATCAATTTCAAACCAGCTTTTATCATAATTTACAACCTTAATAATATTCTTATTTTTTTCTAAAAATTTTGAAAAAAAGGTTGTGATATCTAACTTGTTTATGTGAACTTTGGAGCTTTTTCTAAAATTTGAAATCATTTTCCATCCTTTTGGAGAAATTTTAAAAAGACCAGCAAACTGTCCTTTTACAGCTGATATTGATTTTGCTTTACCTCCAATTTTGGTCAAATACTTTCCTCTATAATCAAAATTTTCTAAATCCTTTAATGGATTCTTGAATCTTAATTTCCAAATTTTTTTCCAATTAATATTATTCAAAATCACTATATCTCCTTTTTCTTCGATTAAAATTTTTAAAGCTTGATAATCATAGATTATGTCAGAGTAAGAAATTATACAGGTATTTATTTTTAGTATTTTGGATGCTCTTGATAGCGAATAAAAAATATTAGTAGATTTCCACTTATTATTTAAAATTTTTTTTTGGGGAAAGTTTCTAAATAAATTTTTTTTATATCCAGTGATTATATTAATATTTTTTATCTTATTTTTTTTAAAATTATCAATTACAATATCAATATATCTTTTTTTACCTGCTTTGTTGAATGATTTGGGTTTAGTCTCCGTCAAATGACCTAATCTTGATCCTCTTCCTGCGGCTAAAATTATTCCTTGTAACATTAAAATTTATTTTTTTTTACACAAGAAAATATTGGTTGCGCCAATATATCTTAAAAAAAATGAAAAAATAAATATCTTATTCATTAACATCAATAGTTTATCAAAAATTGGAAGTATTAATTTTGTCAAAATATTTTTATTATTATAAAAAAAAGGAAGGCTAGTAGATTTCATAATTAAAAATTGATTTTTTTTTAAAATATCTTTTGATCTTGAATACGATAAAAGTCTTCTATTAGTTTCAAATTTCCATTTATCGTTCCACCCATAATTAAATAACCAACTATTAATCCACCAAGAATTTTTAAATTTTTTAAAATATTTTTTTAATTTTGTTTCGAGAAGTAAAGATTTGATTGAATTTGAATGAGAATATTGGTGATGCTCTCCAATTAAAAATTTCGTAAAATTTATTATGAATTTTCTTGGATGAATCATTTGATTGATTTCAAATGTATTTGTTTGGGCGATAATGAGATGACCATTTTTTTTTAAGACTTTTTTACATTCCTTTAAGCAAAAATTTGGATCGATGGTATATTGAAGGGCGCCTACAATAATGATTAAGTCAATAGAGTTTGGTCTAAAAGGTAATTTTTCATCCATTGATCCAACTAAAAACTTTGCTTTACCTGTATTAACTGCTTTTTTGTTATTCTTTTTTGCAAATCTTGCTAAAGGGAAAGAAACATCAATACCATAAAACTTTTTACATCTTTTTATAAAATGTTTTGCATTTTGCCCTGCTCCATACCCTAGTTCAAGGATTGAGATTTGGTTTCCTAAACTCAATCTATCTAGATAATTTAAAACTCCGTTACATCTTTCATTAAGGTAATATGTATTTCCATCTCTTTTGGTGTATTTAAAATCGTCATATTTTTTCACATAATTATAATCATTCCAAAGTTTTGATGTATTAATCTTATATAATTCTTTTTTCTTCATTTATTTAAATATTTTTTTAAGTCTAAAGTTGTTAACTTTATTTGTTTTCTTATCGCGTTCTGGGTGCCACATCCAGCCCTCCCATGGAAGAAAGTCATGTTTAATCGACTCTATATTTTCATCTGATGATTTGGTGGTTATAAAAAAATTTTTTGGGCAGTTCTTTAGGGAATATTCATGATAACTATTTACAATAGAAGGAAATTTTTCTTTTGATAAATTAACTAATTTGTGTTTTTTCCTAACGTGATTTTTAACTTTGATTAATTTTGATTTATTTAACACAGCCATCATTTGCATACCTTGGCAAATACCTAAAATAGGTATTCTATGACTTTGTGAATATTTTATTAAAAATAATTGCATTTTATATCTAATTGAATTTTTATCTACTTCATTGCCTCCAGATAAAACAATTCCTTTGGGGTCTAATTTTTTAAGAAAACTTCTTATCATTTTGTTAGGTTGCTTTATCAAGTGATTGGGTAATACAATTGGATCATATGAATTAGTTTTAAGCCACTTAATTAACGCATGGTCGATAACATCATTAACCTCATTTCTTTTTTTATTTTTGATAATTTTAGGATTTACTATTACAAGTTTCATTTGATTAGTTTGTTTCTACTCTTTTCAAAGGGCAATTAAGTATTATTTGCTCTTTATTTTTAATTTCCTCATATATTTTTTCTCCAATACCTATTGCAGCTGGAATTTTTAACTCATTGCATCTTATAGCCATATGTGAATTTGCGCCCCCAAATTTAGTAATTAATCCTTTAATATTAAAATTAAACAACCAATCAAATCCTGGATCAGCATTTTCTATTAATATTATTTTATTATTAAGCGAAGCCCTTTTTATTCTAGAACTATTTGTAATTCTTTTCATTTTATAAAACACTTTATTTTTACCTATAAAATTTGGTGATGAAACTTGAAATGGAATGACATCAACTCCTTCGGGATCTACTAATAGCATAGGTAGTCTTATATTTAAATGAATGTTATATTTTTTTTTATTTACTTGAATAATTTTTTTCAATTTTTTTCTTAGAAAATTATTATTATTAAGTTTTACGAGATCATTTACCTCACAGAAAGAAATTTGTTTTTTAGATAGTCTATTTTTTTTTTGCAGCATCAGAAATTTTTTTTAAAATTAAGTCAACATTTTTTGTGAATATAAATTTACTATATTCTCGTGAAGCGATTGAATTTTTTAGATAGTCAAAAAAACTATCTACGGTCATTTTAATATTATTTCTTTCTAAAACCCTAGCTAAATTTTTTCTTTTAGAAATTGTTAATTTAAAAATAATATTTTTTTTTATAGATAAATTTTTTTTTCTTAAAAAAAAATCCTTTTTAAAACTTGAATAATTTTTTGAATTAATATCATATGTACCTGGTCTAAGATGGCCATATTTTTTTTTAAAAGTATAAAAATCAATTTGGTTCTTTGACAAAAGTTCACAATCTTTAATAAATTTTGACGTAACAGTTTCAAAACTTGATTTAAAATTATCTACATCTTGAATAGTAATGATTTTAAGTCTAATCAAAGATCTCAATAAGTTTTCAGCAATGAAAGCGTGTCTTGCAAGTATAGAGAATGGGATTACACCAAAATTTTTAGTAAATAAAATTACTTTCTCTAAATCTTTCTCGAATTTAGTTTCCTCAAGTTTCCTATCTAAGTGGAAAATCTTTCTTAAATTAGTATCAATAGAACCATCATCAAAATTATTGAGATTTTTGATAAAAATCTCTTTATATTTATTTTTTAAAGTCCGTATTTCATTTTTTGTTAAAATTTTTGGATATAATTTTCTTATTCTTTTTTCAAAATCAAATAAAAAAGAATTGATCGAAACATCAAATTCAATTTTATCATGAAGAGTTGGATTTCTTTTTAATTTTAAAATGTTGAAATCTACAATTTTTTTTTCAAATTTTTTTGATAAACCATTTGGTAAAAAAGATAAAAAACTTTTTCTTACATCTATAAATGATTGATTTAAAAAAACTTCCATTAAAGCCTTTTTTTTGAAGTTATCATTATACCCCATTATTTTTCTAGCTTTAATCCACGCATTATCTAAAACTAGTTTTTTATACAACGAAGAAAGTAAGGGATAAGGATATTTGCCAATTATTTCAGCTGGATTCCAATCTGGCATTTGCCCATAAATGGTATTCCAATTTTTCATTTTTATTGAAATTTTTTTCTTTAAAGAATTTAAACATCTATTGATCTTATCGTCTTGATCAAATGAATTTTTTTTAGCAAGCAAGAGAGGTCTAACCTGTAAAATATAAACGTCTAAATTTTTTGTTATAATAAATTCAATATCTAAAGGAATTTTTTTATAAATGTTCTCAATTTCCTCTATAGAGCTCAATAATTTGAAAAATCTTTTTGATTTAACATCTGATAGTTTTTTGTTGTAAACAAATAAAATTCTATTTGAGTTTTGTGTTGTTCCTGAGGTAACTGTGTCGGATTTACCACTAACGTCATCGTAATTAATTACATAATATTTTGCTCCAGTACTTAAATCTCTATTAAATACAACTCCGGATGAATTAATTGAAGAAATTTTTTTTTGGATCAAAATTTTTGATTTTTTGTAAGAATTTTTTCCATAACCCTTAATTATGTTTTTAATTTTTTTTTCTATATCTCTGTTATTTTTTGAATCTACGTTTAAAAAAGATTGATATTTTCCTGCATTTGAACTTTCATAATTGTCCTCATCAGAAGCTGAAGATCTAATTACTATTTTTCCACTAAATTCTGATTTAATTTTTGATATAATCAATTTTTTATTTTCCTTCCATTCTAAAACAGAAAAAAAATAGGTTTTAGGAATTTTACTTAATTTGATCTTTCTTTTTAAAAAATCTAAAGTTTCAGCTTTTGTTCTAAACATTTTTTAATTTATTTATTGTCAGTAATCTTAGAATGGGGTGCATTATATAGTAGTAAGAACTTTTTATTTTTTTATTTATTTTGAATTTAATTTTTTTTTTTTCTAATTTTTTTAAAGCTGAAACTAAATTTAAAGCTCTTATCTTTGCATCATAATCTTTATCGATACTAGTAATGTTTTTAGGAATTGGATACTCATTAGAACAAATAATTTTTCCTTGATCAATTTTTTCACTTAAAAAAAGTGTATCACACCAAATTTTTTTGTCTTTTAAAAGTGAGTAATATATTGTTGTGCTACCTTTGTATTCTGGCAATTTACCTGAATGAGAATGTAGGAAAAATTTTTTTTTCAATAAAGATTTATCTTTTATAATCCCTTTTTTACCAGGATATAGAGATACTAAAAATAATTTGCTTTTTGAATTTTTTAGATAGTTCAAAATATTTTTATTATTTATTTGAGTAGTATTAAACATTTTTAAATCGGCTTTTGTTCTATATTTATATAGAAAAGTTAGAATTTTTTTATTGAAGAATTTTTCTTTTTTATCTTTTAAAAAAATTATTTTTTTTGGTAAAAAATAGTTTTTTTTTAAAATTTTAAGGTAAGTTATTGAGCGTCGATTGCTTGAAATTATTAACGTTAACTTGTAATTTTCTCTAAGCATATTTTTTCAAAATTTATTAAAGAAATTAACATTCCCAGTTCTTGGATATTAAAAAAGATCTTTTTTGATAAAGATAAATTGTCTATTATTTTCAAAATACAATTTAATTTTTGTATTTGATTTAAATTTTTTATATTTACCAATAAGCACCCGAGATATAAATAGCTCAAATTGTTAGTTTCTTTTCCATTTTTTTTGAGAAGTCTTAAATGCACATTAAATTTTACGTAAAAATTGAATAATTTTTTTTTTTCTAAAGATGTTAATTTTTTTTTAAAAAATAATTTTTGTAAAAATTTATATATGTGATCATTATTTGGAGATATATTTTTTGTGATTTTATTCAAATTTTCTAAACAATTTTTTATGAAATTTATTCTAGATTTCCTAAAAGAAACATAAAATTTTTGGTTAATAAAAGTCGACTCAGAATATTTTTTTTTAATACAATGTCGAATATAATTTTGATAATTTAACACTATAAAAGATTTTTCTTTCTTTTAATAAAAATTTTTTCAAAATTTAATAATTTTTCGAACTTTTTTTTTGACGAGTAAAATTTTATTTTTTTGAATTTTTCCTTATATATGTTTGAATCTATTATTCTTGGACAATTTTCTCTGGTCATTATCTCTTTCGTGCTTTTGCTTTTTTTTGTTTTAAGAAATTTACATATTTTGCCAATATTAAGATTTGTATTCTTAGCAAAATCTTCAAATTCTAAAAAGATACAGTTTTTTTTATTTTTATACTTCTTAAAATTTTTATATTCTTTCTCCTGGCAATACATAACCATATCTATGATTCTATCCATTGTATTATTCTTACGATAATCTTTGTTTTGATTTATGTAATAATGAGGAAAAACATTTTTGTTTTTTTTAAAAAGAATAATTTCATTAAATCTAATTTTTTCAAGTTTTCCCATTCCGTGTTTTTCCCAAGATGCTACAGTATCTATAGGGTTCCTATAAACATTTATAAATTTAAAACCTTTGCTAACTTTAGTCCAAAAATCATAAAGCATAATTCCATCATGTGTATCCATACAAAATATAGTTTTATTTTTAATATATTTGGTAATTATATGTTCACCTCTTTTTATCAGTATTCTATTTGCAAGTTCTTTGGTGTTCTTGGCAGTAAAAATACTTGTTTCATCTTCAATCCTAAAATTTATATTTCTTCCGATTAATTGTTCATAAAAACTTTTATCTAAATATTGTCTTACCAAAAAAATTGCGGACTCTTGATTTATTTTTCCTAAATTTGCCAAATGAAATATTTGATCGATAACTAATAGTTTTCTTACATGTTCAACGTTAGTCAAGGACGAAACAATTGGAGCTACCATACTTTTTCCTGAACAATAAGTTCCTGTTACAACAGCTACGTTTTTAAAAAAACATTCTTTATATAATTTTATTTTATTCATAATTTTTTAAATATTTGTTTATTTTTTTATTTTGTAATATCTTTTTAGATATTTGATTAAAGGTTTCTTTTTTAAAATCATTTTTTAAAATAATATTATTATTAAAAGGTTTACAATATTTAATATTAACACCAACTACATTTTTTTTGTTTGAGTAAATCTTCCTTGCATTTCTTTTTCTAAGAGTATTGATATGGACGTCTAAAAATATTTGAAAGTATTTTTTATTATTTTTTTTATTCCAATTAAGCCACTTTTGAGATATTGAAAGTATTGAAACAATTATTAAAACATTCAAATTTTTATCAATAAAATTGACTAGTTTAGATACTCTTTCAGCATTAATTTTTCTATCTTTTAATTTGTGACCCAAATCATTAAATAACTTTCTAAAATTATCGCCATCAATATGAATTGTTTTTTTCTTAACCTTTTTAGATAATTTATTAATTAAATTTTTAGCTAAGGTTGTTTTACCACTCCCAGATAATCCTGTAATCCAAATTATCATTATTATTAATCTTTATTGTCTTGTTTGTTTGAGATTTTTGATAAAAATTTCTTACTTAAAAATACATATAAAAATAATGTAATAATGGATGCTGAAAAGGACAGAATAAAATAAAATTCAATTATAAAATCTCCTTCGTAAAAATTTGAAAATAAAACTAAAAAAATACAAAAATGCTGTAAATCTAATAATAGACGAGTAACAAAATTTAAATATGTGTCTCTATAGTAAGGTTGAATTTTTTTGCTTTTACTAATATCGTTACTCCATCTAGCCAGTGCTGAAAAACGATCTAATATTAAATGCTGAATTGGTAAGAGAAGCAAAGTTATATAGTAAAAATTTTTATTAAAAAGTTTATTATCTATATTTAAAATATAATTTATAAAAATTATATGTAAAAAACCGATCACTATAATATCAAATAAACCATCAATAAATCTTCCATGAAATGAAGTCTTTTTTTGATATCTAGCAACCATCCCATCAGAGAAATCTAAAATGAATGAAATTAAAAAAAATATTATTAAAATGTGTAAGATGCTTTCATCTTGGAAAATGGATATGGTGAGAGCTGCTAAACCACTTAAAATACTTAAAAAAGATATAAAATTTGGATTTAATTTTTTTAATAACGGAAATATTATGATCGCTAAAAGTCTATATATACTCTCAAATACAGAGCTTTTATTATAATTAAAAAATTCATCACTATATAAATTATATAACTTTCTAAAATCATTAATCATTTTAAACTTTCCTTAATTAATTTTTCATCTTTTAATAAGTTTAATTTTTTATTTTCAATTTTATAAATTTTATCACAATGCTTTAAAATATTTTTATGATGACTAATTATTATTATGGTTAATTTGCTTTTAAGTTGTTTTAATTGTTCTGCAATATAGTTCTCACTTTCAATATCTAATGAACTTGTGGCTTCATCCATTACTATAATTTGTTTTCCAAAGTAAAATGCTCGAGCTAGTGCAAGTCTTTTATTCTGCCCACCAGATAATCTAACACCGTTTTCTCCGATTGGAGTTTCAATCTTATTAGGTAAATTATAAACAATTTTGTCAAAATTTGCCTTAATCATAGATTTTTTTAAATTATTTGTATTTATAAGATTTTTATCCTCCTCTAATGAAATATTTAAATTTATTTTTTCATCTAAAATAATTGGATCTTGAGGTAGATATGCAACATTGTTCATATTAAAATTTGATATATCGCTTATATTTTTATTGTTTAATAATATTTGTCCTTTGTCAGGCTTAAGCAATCCCAATATCAAGTCAACAAATGTGGTTTTTCCAACACCAGATTCACCGATAATTCCAATGCATTCATTTTTTTTTAAATTAAAATTTACTTTATTAAAAACCTTTAGATTAGAATTTTTGTAGGTAAAATTAACATCCTTAATGATTAAATTTTCAAAAGTTTCTATATTATTTTTAGTTTTATTTTTATAAAATTTAGAATTAATAGAATATTTTTTTAGATCTTCATAAACAATTTTTACAGCATTCTGTCCGTATTCTATTCTGCTTAAGCTACTTGTAATTGTAGCGATAGTTGGCAAAAGTCTTAAGCCAGCGAAAATAAAAACTCCCAACGTGGGCAGAAAAACACTTTGATCTACTGAGCTTTTGTAAACAATTAATATTGTAATTAAAGCCAAAGAAACCATAAAAAATTCATAAACATATCTTGGGCTATCACTAATTAAAATTGATTTTTTTTGAGTTTGATAAATTTTTTTAGCAAAATAAGATAATCTTTTTAAGAAAAAATTTTGTTTTGATAAAACTTTAATTTCTTTTAAACCCTTTATCCCTGAGTCAATATTTTTATACATTTGTTTTATAGATTCATTTTTAATTATTCCAAGCTTTGCATTTATTGGTTTTAATAATTTTTCATATATTAAAAAAATTGGTAAAGTTGTTATAAGAACTAAAAATACTATCTGATAGTTTGTAATAGTTAAAAAAATAATAATGACTAAAAAAATAATAAACTCACTTAACACTCTCAAAGTATGGTCAATATTATCTAAACATTCGCTACATAATTCACGAACATTTCTAATATATTCACTTGAAGATCTTAGAATATAATCCTGATAATTCATATTTTGGTATGCATCCATCAGTTTTACCTGTAAAATTGCAAAGTACTTGTGGGCAAATAGAGCTATGAGCCATCTTGTAAAAATGGAAAGAAAAGTTTTAATAAAAAATATTAAAATTAAAAAAATTGTAAAATAAAATATTAATTCATTTTTTTCATAATTTGCTAAATTGAAAAAAAATATATATTTTTGTGTTTGATTAATATCAAAGATTGTTGAAATGTAAGGAGCTATTAATCCTAAACTTAATAAATCAAGTGCTCCAGAAAACAACATTAAAAAAACTAAAAATACAAAATACGTTTTG
>CEQI01211457.1_pt1 | contig 10585 bp, 10 predicted proteins | sample 531011 | NCBI WGS metagenome assembly CEQI01 (sample SAMEA2621204, study PRJEB7988) | marine metagenome | biome: marine biome (ENVO:00000447); feature: surface water layer (ENVO:00002042); material: "saline water (ENVO:00002010), including plankton (ENVO:xxxxxxxx)" | depth 5 m
GCCTGACTGGGATTAAAAAATTTAGTTTGTTCGGCGTATGGGTCTTCTTCGTCTTCTTCTGAGTCTGGGTCTTCATGTTCTTTTTCGCATTTTTCTAGTGCTTCTTTTTCTTCTTCACAATGATTACCACCCTTCATCTTCTTAGTTTTGTTGTAGTTCTTCTTACCTCCTTTCTTCTTACCCATGTTTTTTCTGGTACGAGCAAGTTTAGCTAAATGACTCTTTAAAGCCTTTCCGGTAACTTTCTTAGCACCAAACTTTCCCTTCTTGGCTACCCATCCAACCTTCTTCTTACTGTTCATCAAGTTCTTTAACAACTTAGGTCCCATAGCGTGCTTCTTTCTAGAAACAACACGTCCCCACTTATTTATAATCAAATCTTTCTTTGTCAAACCACCAGTTGTTTGTTCAGCAGTTCCGTAAACGCATACTTGGCGTCTACTTCCGAACTTTTGCATGTTTTTAACACTCTTCTTGCAAGGCTTTCCTCGCTTTTTTTTCATAGTAGCTCCTCCTAAAGTCTTTTTGTCCATCTTAATAAGATCTGCCATATATATATTTACTAAACATTTTATCTAAACCTTATTTACTTGGATAAGGTCGAACAAAACCAAAGGTAAAATAATAGTAAGGAATATTTGTATCTTTTTGATATGTATCTTCCGCAATCACCACACTCGTACGAGGTTTTGTAGTTTGTATATACTGTGAATAACGCATCTTTTGACTAATAGACGGATCATTACCTGCAGTGACCATTTTTTTATACGTTACATTTTGACATGATTGTGATCCTGAACTTGATCCTGAAGCGCTTTTTTCACAAAATTTATCGATATCAAACATAGACATTCTTCTTGACATAATTAATATATATACCTATAAAAAATTGAAATAGAAAAAAAATTATACTATATATTACATACTATGACTTCTTTTCAAAATGATCAAGACTTAGCTGCGGTGTATCAACAAAAAACCGATAAACAACATATTTTGGATAACCCAGACACATATATTGGATCTGTTGAAAATGTAGATGCATCTATGTGGGTTTATGATGAAGCTAACAGTAAAATTTCTCTTAAAAATATTGAGTATATTCCAGGATTGTATAAACTATTTGATGAAGGTATTGTAAATTGTCGTGATCATGTTATTCGTATGATCCAATCTTCCAATATTCACAAAAAGTTTGTTACTTATATCGAAACAGATATATCAGAAGATGGTACAATTACTATGACAAATGATGGAAATGGAATTGATGTAGCTAAACATCCGAGTTACCATGTATGGATTCCTGAACTCATTTTTGGGCATTTACGTACTTCAACAAATTATAATAAGAATGAAAAGCGTATTGTAGGAGGCAAAAATGGATTTGGTTTTAAACTTGTTCTTATTTGGTCAACTTATGGCAAAGTAGAAACAGTCGATCATATTCGTGGATTGAAGTATGTACAAGAATTTCATTCCAATCTTGATAAGATGGATGATCCCAAAATTACCAAAGTATCTACGTCATCAAAACCTTATACCAAAGTGATTTTTAAACCGGATTATAAAAGATTTGGTATTCATGGAATTACATCGGATATGTTTGCTTTGTTGAAAAAGCGTGTTTATGATATTGCAGCGGTTACTGATCATTCGATTAAAAAAGTAAAGTTTACATTTAATAAAGAAGTTGTTCCCGTTAAAACATTTCAAAATTATGTAGATATGTATATTGGATCTAAAGGAGAAAATAAGCGTGTGTATGAGTCTCAAGAAGAGCGTTGGGAATATGCTGTGGCTCTCTCTCCAATACATGAATTTGTGCATGTATCTTTTGTTAATGGTATTTGTACATTCAAAGGAGGTAAACACGTAGATTACATTAGCAATCAAATTATTAAAAAGCTATGTGATTATATTGAGAAAAAGAAGAAAATTAAAGTAAATGCGTCTTCTATTAAAGAACAGCTTATGTTGTTTTTGCGATGTGATATTGAAAATCCGTCTTTTGATAGTCAAACAAAGGATTATATGAACACGCCTCATGCAAAGTTTGGTTCATCGTGTGTTGTATCTGATGGATTTATTGAAAAGATTGCCAAGATGGGAGTGATGGAAGTTGCTTGTAATCTTACTGAAGCAAAGGAAAATAAGCTAGCAAAAAAGACAGACGGTTCTAAAACACGTACTATCCGCGGTATTAATAATTTTATTGATGCTAATTTTAGTGGAACTACACAGTCTAAAGATTGTATTCTTATATTGTGTGAGGGATTATCAGCACTTTCAGGAATTGTTTCTGGGTTGTCAAGTGATGACAGGAATATTATTGGTATTTATCCACTTCGAGGTAAGTTGTTAAATGTGCGTGGAGAGCAAATGAAAAAGATTGCAGAAAATAAAGAAATAAATGACATCAAAAAGATTCTTGGTTTAGAATCAGGCAAGTCGTATGATACGATTGAACAAGTACACAAGCATTTGCGATATGGTAAGATTATGTATATGACAGATCAAGATTTGGATGGTTCCCATATCAAGGGATTGTGTATTAATATGTTTCATAGTGAATGGGACTCTTTGACAAAGATTCCTGGTTTCATTTCATTTATGAATACTCCGATTTTAAGAGCAAAGAAGGGAAATAAAATTGAGTTGTTTTATAATGATGGTGAATATAATAGGTGGAAAGAGAGTTTTGGTCCATCTGGACCTGCAGGTTGGAATATTAAATATTTTAAGGGTTTGGGTACATCTACTTCAACTGAATTTAAAGAGTATTTTGCAAACAAAAAGATTGTAAATTTTGTTCATACAGATCAGAGTGATGATATGATAGATAAAATATTTAACAAAAAGCGTACTGATGATAGGAAAAGATGGTTATCTGATTATGATAAAGATTCGTATTTAAACACAAGTAAACAGAATGTACATTATGAAGAATTTATTAACCAAGAACTTATCCATTTTAGTACTTATGATTGTGCAAGATCTATTCCAAATATGGTAGACGGATTGAAAATTTCGTTGAGAAAAATTCTATTTTCCGCTTTTAAGCGAAAGTTAACAAGTGAGATCAAAGTGGCACAATTTTCAGGATATGTTTCAGAACATAGTGCTTATCATCATGGTGAAGCAAGTCTGAATGGTGCAATCGTAAATATGGCACAAAATTTTGTAGGGTCAAATAATATTAATTTGCTTGATCCAAATGGTCAATTTGGTACACGATTGCATGGTGGCGATGATAGTGCATCGGAAAGATATATTTTCACACAATTAAATACACTAACTCGGTGTATTTTCCCAGAGCAAGATGATGCAGTATTACATTATTTGAATGATGATGGAACTTTGGTAGAGCCTGAATATTATGTTCCAATTATTCCGTTTGCTCTTGTGAATGGTATTAATGGTATTGGAACAGGATTTTCGTGTAATATGCTTGCTTACAATCCAGCACAAGTAGTGGAAGCATTACGTTTAAAACTTAAAAATAAACCGATTGATTCTATTGAGTTTAATCCTTATTATGAAGGATTCAAAGGATCTGTACAAAAAATAGATGATTCGAAATATTTGATAAAAGGAAAATATGAAAAGATCGATACAGACAAGATTCGTATTACTGAACTTCCTGTTGGTACATGGACGATGCCATATATTAGCTTTCTAGAATCATTAGTAGATGGTTCTACAAAGAATGGAAAAAAGGTTGCTCCAAGTTTGCGTGATTTTACTTCACTTTCTACGGAAGTGATTGTCGATATTACAGTTGTATTCCCGCGAGGAAAGCTAGAAAGCTATGAAAGTGAGATGGGAGAGCATGGTATTAATGGTGTAGAAAAGTTATTAAAATTGACAACAACACAATCAAGTACAAATATGCATATGTTTAATTATCAACATAAATTACATAAGTATGCAAATGTTGCTGAAATTATTAATGCATTCTACCCTGTTCGATTAAATATGTATGAAAAGCGTAAAACATATTTGCTGGCAGCGTTGGAAAAAACATTAAAAAAGTTGTCAAATAAAGCAAAGTATATATTGTTGAACTTGGATGGCAAGATTGATTTGCGAAAGAAAACAAATGTTCAAGTAGAAGAAATGTTAATGCAACAAGATTTGGATAAGCTTGAAGGAGATTATAAATATTTGACAAAGATGCCGATGGATTCAGTAACACAAGAGCATGTAGAACACTTATTAAAGGATAAAGAAAAGACTGAAAAAGAATATGAAACACTCAAGGGAACTTCTTTGGAAAAGATGTGGTCAAAAGAACTAGATCTATTTGAGAAGGAATATGATAAATATAAGGCTCATCGTGAAAAATTACAAATAAGTACAGAAAATAAGATTAAAAATAAAAAGGTTAAAAAAAATGTGATAACTAAAAAGAAATGAAGTTACCCTATGAAATTATAGATTATATTTATTCATTTGATGATAACCGTTTTTTAATAAAAACATATAACCTTTGTATGTGTGAATTGAAAGAAAGATTTGGAGTATATAAAAATAATTATGATACTATTTTACAAAGTATAGAATTTATTAGTTCACAGTATGAACGTACTTGTGATGTGCATGGATATAATCGAAATCAATTATTTTTGATATCATGGAATAAATATGTTTTTAAATACATTAAGAAAATGAAGTATATAAGAGATGTTGAATTAAATAATAAAAATAGTGTACTTCTTCAACATCTACAGTATTATAAGGTTAGTCCATCTGTTTAATCATTTTTTTGTTTTATAACGAATCTTCCCTTGGGGGTTTTACATATCTTGAGTGGTTCTTTTGGTGGAACAGGATTAAGCGATTTTATTTCTCCTGTCAATCTATTTCTATCTACAATTTTCTTTTTCTTATTTAATATTTCATTATAGTCATCAATTAAGAATTTGGATGTTTTTTTATCAATAATTTTATCTATAATGTCTTTTTCAATTATATTCAGATGATCCAATACTCGTTTGTTTGAATAGATTGATTGAAAGCGTGGACTCCCTAATACGTCGATAAAATCATTTTTAATAGTTTTTGGACTTGTTCTAGATACTACTTCATGTGAAGTAATAGGCCTTGTATATTCTAATTTTTTTATTTTTTTAACACTTGAAATATAATTTAAAACGTCTATGGTTGTATTGGAACTATATTGGTCTTGTGGTACTGTTGCCATTATGAATGTTTTTGTTTTTTTCTCAAAAGAATGTCTTAACATTTTTGTAAGTTCGCTACGTCTAAAGGGTATATGTTTTTTATTATTTAATAGAGAACGTATGCATTCTTTTAGCGCAAATAAGCTTTGATTAATAATAGCGTTTTCTCTATAGTTAGTCTTTCCAAATTTATCAGTCAGTCTTGCTTTTTCACAACCTGCGAGATCAATCAAGTTTAAAAAATTATTGTTAAATTCTAATGATATCATTAAATGAGATCGCGAAGATGTATCATTTTCACTCGATTTTCCTGTAACTCTGTGCTTTGAAATAATCTGTTTCAATTCTAATATATCTTCACGTTTAATAATATTTTTCTTTTTAATATAACTCATTACAAACTTATTATTATGTTCTCTTTGTTGAATGCAGTTTTTCTTATTCAAAATGTCCATACATTTATTATTATAGACTTCAATTACTGAAACTTTGATTGGATAATTAATCTCAAGAATATCGTTTAAAATTAATTCCAAAAATCCACTTTCTTTTTTACTTCCTAATAAGGTATGTGTTTTTCCTGATCCTGTTTGGCCATACATATAAAATGTGACATTCTTATTTTCTTTAATTAATAACCTTAGCATAGTAATACTTAAATAATTATAAATATCTAAATTATCAGATTTGTCATCAAATACTTTATCAAACGCATACTTATGTTTTATAGAGTAATCAGTTATGATACTTTTTTGTTTTCGCTTTATCATAATATTATTATCATCGTTATATACGCATAATTCTTTATTGTTTTTAATATTGGGCTTAATTCTACCTAAAATTTCTATATTAGCCATATGTAATATAATGAATATAATAAAAAATTTTAGAAAATATATAATTTCATTAAATAAAAATTATATATTTAGTACCTATTTAGCTGTATTATTTACATAAACTGTTTGAATTCATTCTGCTTATAATCTCTATCGTTTTGTTTTGGTAATTCCATAGGCATAGCTATCGTACTTTGATCTCTTACATAATTTTTGTATCCTATTGCTTCTTTATAGACAGCAGGAACTGCATATCCTAATACCAAATCATTTAATCTACATATTTGATCAGTAATATTATTAGGATAATGTTCAGCATATTGCAAATAGATACTTCGCATAATAATTTTGAGATTATCTATATTTTGAGGACCAATCATAAATTCATTATTTGACATTTTGTAAACTCCTGCACGTAAACCATTTTGAAGAATTTGAATATTTTCTTGCGAAAAGTAAAGTTTACTTAAGATATTATCTTCAAAAATATTCTTAACTGGATTACGATATTCTGTTGATTTATTCTTAATGGCAATTCTCTCTTGCATTTTGAATTGTGCATCAGGGGATGGTTCACTAATATTAACTCTTCCATTATATTGTTTCGAATTAATAATCATATTTGTATCGTTGATATTAACTGGGTTTGTTTTAAACATACTATATATGTATAATAGAAATAAATATAACTAAATAACTTTAGCTTAGTATTTTTATATAGAACAAATATATAGAATGTTTTATACAATAGTTCTATCTGTTGCTATAATATTATTGATCATTATATTAACATATATTGGTTTGCGTATGGCTAGTGATAATAAAGTAAAGGTTGCATATCCTCCTAATAAAATGACTTGTCCCGATTTATGGAAAATGGAAGAAGAAGATGGTAGCATAAAATGTGTCATTCCTGAATATACAGAAGAGTCAACAAATAATAATGGTAGTCTCTATAATAATGCGGATCAATTAAAACCCACAGTAAGTAGTGCTCCTGGTTTTAGTGAAAAAAATGAATCTTTAGGGGCACGATTTGATTTTAGTACTCCTGGATGGGCTGGTTACAAACCAGGATTTTCTGCTGATTGTTCCAAGCGCGCATGGTCTATAGAACATAATATTATTTGGGATGGTATTACTAATTACAACGCATGCAGTTAAATATATAATTTAAAATCATATATTTAATAACAACGGAAAGCAAATCCTAAGAATCCAACTGAAACAAGTCCTAATACTAATCCTATATGGTAGTTCATTTTCATACTTTTATAAATATTTAACCATTCGTCTATTTGTTCTCGTTCTGTTAAATAGTTAAGCATATATTTTGTTTTGGGTGTTAATGTATAATAGAAGTAACTTGTTATAAAAGAAATACTTATAATTGTACAAATGAGAACATAATTATCCATTTTCTTTTTTGCAACATATAAATTGTAATAAATAAACAATAATGAAAGCAAAAAGCCAATTACATATCCAAAATAATAAATAAATGCACGTTCTTGAATAATAGATTCATAAATCTTTTTTTGCTTTTCATCTAATGTGTGTATAAATTTTGAGTATACATCTTGTGATGTTTTTACATGTGTAAAATAAATCATCGCTACAATAAAAACAAATGATAATAAACAACTACCTCGACAAAGCATTTATATATTTAAAAGATAAAATAATAATTTAAACTATAAATTTTTCTACTCTTTGCGTTTCAAAGCTGTCTTCTAATTTTGAAAATAATATAGGAAATTGTACAAGTTTGTTTGTTTTTTTAATAGGATCGATTTCCATTTCCATAACCTCGTATTGAATATTTCGTAAGTTTCTCATTTCAGGTATAATATCATTAATATGAATGCTAATGGCTTGTTTTAAAATTTCCTCGTTATTGCTTTCCTTATAATCTTTTAAAAGGCGTTGTATATCTTGTACATAACTATATAATTTTTCATTCTTTTCATTTATAGCTTTTTCTTTTACTTCACTATGAAATACTTGACTCCTTTTACCCAAATACATAGTCAATACATTATTATCTAAATTAAAATCCTCTAAATATGTTTTATATAATTCTGCAGCATCTTTTTCATCAATATAATTAAAAAGTGTGTCTAACTTGTGTTTGATAATGTTTTCTTTTGTTTCATTTATTTCTGTGTGAATATCCTTCAAATTTTCTTCGATTAAGTCAGTTATACCATCATGTAGACGTATATCTAAATTACAAGGAGAGTTTGGATCGCCGCATTTTGCATAATAAATATTTTCTTTTTTATAAAATAAAGTTCCAACTTTTTTTTTACATTTTACACATGGGGCAATTACAGATTTTGCTGCCATCCTTTTTCTTTTTTTTGTATTTTCCTTTGCGTGAGCTTTTTTCTTAAGTTCAAATAATTTTTTTTCATATTCCGATTTTAATTCAAAATAAGCAAGCAAAGATTCTTTATAATTCTTTTGCATTTCTTTTTCATTTTTAATTTCATCTTCTGTGGTTCCTTCCAACACGTTGTCCAAATGACTTACATAACGAAATTCAATTGAAGGAGTATTTTCATGTGTAAATTCTACTATTTTTTCAGGTAAATTTTCAATAATAGAAATAGGATTCTCAGATACATTCAGTATTTGTAACTTATCGACTCCTTCCAAGTTTATTTCATTTAACTTATTATAACATACAGACAACTCTGTTAGATTAGGTGGTATTTTTTCTAATTTCTCTAATCTGTTTGAATCAAGATATAATTTTTCGAGTTTTGTTAAATAGCTAATATCTATTTCTTTCAAATAATTGTTTTGAATATGTAGTGTTTCTAAATCTTTTGGTAAATCTTCTAAGGTATCAATTAGATTGCTTTCAATATTAATATATTTTACAGTTTCTGGTATATTTTTTATAGAGGTTGCACTACCATTTTTAAGTATAATACTATTAACTAAACCAAAATTCATGGTTTTTAATATCGAAAAATCAATATCACCTTCTAGATTTTCTTTGATTAACAATTCTGTAATATTCTTATTTGTATTTTCTAATATTGTTTCAAGACTAGATTGTGCAGTATTTCTATTTATTAAGATATCTTCTTTTATTTCATCAAAATAGTTCATTTTATTAAAATTACACTTTATATATACTAAATGAACATATATTATGTATAAGGTAAATTAGTTATATCTGAATATTGACTGTCTTGATTTTTTTTATGTTCTTCTTGAAAATATCTTATTCGTGATAAAATAAGTTCTTGTTCCTTCATCATTTTATATTTTTGTTCACCTATTGTTAGTTTATTTTTATGTGAATAATACAAAGCAAAATACACGATGAATGCAAAGAATAAAAATACACCAATATTTAATATATAATAGTAAATAGTAACCCTGTTATTATGACACTGCTGTAATTTGTCATAGACAAATTTTTTAGTAGAATATTCAATTAAATTTGGGTTTATCATTATATATTAAATTATAATTTTTTTTGTTAGGCATTCGCTAAATAGAATGAAATAAAAATATAACACAAAATAGCCAAAACAATCGATATTAACCATATTGGTATGACCGTTTTATGTCTATATCCGACGCCGAATATGCGAAAAGAACCATCTTCATTATATAATATTGCCGGTTTGCCAACATGAATAACTGTAAATATTAAAACAAATATCAAAATAGTTACGCCTAATTTATTTTCTTGAATTATTTTTTTTATTGGAAACATAATTATAATATATTTATAAAAAATTATTCAAGATCGTTTTCAATTTCATCTTCGTAATATTGTCCATCCATAAAATGTTCCCCTAAATCAGCAATATTATTGGTTTCTTCATTCGTTTCTTGAATTTGATTTTGCTGTTGCATTCTTTCTAAATCTTCTATTGAAATACCCATAGATTCATAAGCTTCATAATTACTAGGATCAAGGTTATTATCTCCCATTTCATTCGATATTTGTGCAATTAATTCGTTCATCTCTCTTTCATATACATTTGCATCATACTGAATTAATCCCTTTTGTTGACCAACATTCCATTTTTCTAATCTATAAGCTTTAAATTTATCTTCGATTTTTCGTTCTTCTATGCTAAGCTGTTCAAGATTCTTAATCATATTTTGTTTTTCACGTTCTTTAGATCGATTTACCTTTTTCATAATATCTTTATAATTATAATTAATTGTTTCTTTGTTTGTTTTCTCTATTTCTAAAAAGGTTAGTAATAAGCTAGCTATTTTTTTACTTAATTCTTCTTTTTGACCTGTATAAATTTGTACTTCATCTAATAATCCAATTCTATCTACATTATTTTCATCGATGTTATTATTTGAAGAAACAATATAATTAGAAGGATCCTTACTTTCTTCAATCTGTTTACGCTTATTAGATTTATGAATGTAAACATGTTGCACTACTAAATCTTCGTCATCGATAATTTGAATATAATATTCCATCATAGAATAGAAACAATACAAATACAACTGATATAGTGTTTCTTTATCAAGGAATGAATAAAATACATTTTCTTCTTTTTCTATAAATTCAAATAC
>CEQI01024128.1_pt1 | contig 10561 bp, 10 predicted proteins | sample 531011 | NCBI WGS metagenome assembly CEQI01 (sample SAMEA2621204, study PRJEB7988) | marine metagenome | biome: marine biome (ENVO:00000447); feature: surface water layer (ENVO:00002042); material: "saline water (ENVO:00002010), including plankton (ENVO:xxxxxxxx)" | depth 5 m
TCATATTTACTTGCCGAAATAACAACATCATCTAATTGATTGGCTTCAGGCATTAAGGTGATGTTAATTACTTTTGTCTCACCTTCCACTAATTCAACTTTCTGATTTTGCGATTGATATCCAATATATTTAAAAGTAATGGTGTAAGATCCGGGAGTTGTTTTAAAATTGTAAGCTCCATTAAAATCAGTTGCCGCACCATCACCATTATTAAGTATAACATTACCTCCTATAAGTGGTTCCCCTTCTTCTTCACCATCTAAAATTATTCCTTTTATAATTGCTGTTTTTTCTGTTTGAGCTACAATTGTGCTAGAAGTAAAAATCAAAAATGAAAAGACAATAAAACTTCGAGAAAATGGTAAGTTGAAAAACAATGTCATAAGATGAATTTTAAGCAAAATAGTTATTTTTTATTTCTTGAAGAAAAGTATTTATAAGATACCTTTTTAATGACATCCTTTGTTTTAACCCCTTCTTTATAAATTACATGGTAAATAAGTTTACCTCTCTTGCTATATAATATCATATCTCCATGTTTCTTATTTTCTTTATAATTGGTTTCTCCAATTTTATTACCTCTTCTGCTGAAGTATTCACTTTTACCGTCTAATAATCCCTCTTTGTAAGAAATACTTCGATGGATAATAACGCCTCCAGGATGATAGAATTTAGAAACGCCACTTAATTTACCTTCATTGTAGTTTTCTTCACTTTTCACACTACCATCAACTTCACTGTATTTAATCCACTTCCCATGGTTTACTGATCTTTTTAACGCCCTATTATCTGATACTATAATTTGATTTTTATAATCTATGACTTTATAGTGTCTTATTTCAATTAATTTTCCTTTTGGATCCCAAAAGGACCATTTGTTATTTTTGTGGTCATTTTCATAATCTCCGGAATATTTTAATTGACCATTTTTGTAATAACCATCCCAGTGGAAATTCATTTTTCCTTTGTTAAAGTATCCTTTATCTTTCATTTGCCCATTTTCATACCAAGACTCCCAAATACCATCTTCTAAGTCGCTTTTAAAATCTCCTTCCATGGTTTTTTGTCCTGACTCATAATAGGTAACCCAATGCCCATTTTTTTGATCATATTGATAAGCACCTTCCTTCCATATTTTCCCATCGTTATAATAAAATTTCCATGCTCCACTTTTTTGTCCCTTTTCAAAACTACCCTCATAATATAGTTGTCCATTTGGATAGTAATATTCCCAATCTCCGTTTTGCTTATCCTCCATAAAACTACCTTTCATATCATATTTACCATTGATGTAGTAATAGGTCCAATCACCATTTTTTAGTCCCCCAATGTAATTTCCTGTAATATTTATTTCTCCTTCAGGATAATACTCTATGAATTCTCCACTCTTTAAACCAGCTTTATAATTTCTTTTTTGATAGGTATTAGAGTTTACTATAAACGCTTCTTCCCATGTACTATCCATTAATCCATTTTTGTAAAAACCTTGTTTTCTGAATTGACCATTTGGCTTATAAAGAGTGTAATTCCCATGTTTTAGTCCTGATTTGTATTCTATGATTGATTGCACTTTACCACCAGGGAAATATGTTTTTTTAATACCATTTCCATTTACAATACTTTGGCGGCCCGAAGTGTCATAAAATTGAATAACATATTCTAAGGAGTCATCCTTATTAAAGGATGTTTGTTCCATTAATTGCCCATTTTTATAATAATACATCCAATCATTAATTTTATTTGAACTAAATAATGTGGGTTTGTTTTTTAGGTATAGCAAGTTCAATGTGTCATATAGGTTTATCTTAGGAGTTATTTGGTAATGTCCAGTTTCAGATAAAACCCCATTACTATAATAAGCTTTAAATAGTGAATCTGTTTTACCAAGAAAGAAATATCCATCAAATTTAAGCTGACCATTTTCATAATATGCTTTAAATGGACCATGTAGTTTCCCTAGAAAATAATGGCTGATTTCTCTAATTTTACCATTTGGATAATAAAATGTCCACTTTCCAATTTTTTCTCCAATATCAGCAAACCCATCTGTATGATATTGCCCCATACTTCTTATAATGTTTTTATCTTGATTCCAATAGGTAATGATTTTCTCTTTTTTTATTAATCCTTTTTCTTTCAATTGGCCATGAACATTTAGGGCAATGCAGGTAAGCAGAATAGGAATGAAAAAGGACTTATATTTTATGTTACGCACTTTATTATAGTTTTTATTGAGACAAATAAACAAATTCTACCCATCCATCAACTCTATTTTCTTGATTAAAATTGGTATTAAACTTCCATTTTTTAGTGTAATTAACAGCATTATTTATGAGACATATGTCAGATGTGTTTGTATTATTTTTATCAATTCTGCAGTCTATTATTTTTCCTTTTTGATTTACTTTTATTAGCAACCTCACTTTGCCTGATGAATTACATAAGTAGGATGGGACTTTTTGTATTAATGTATACCTGTCTTTAACATAGTATTTTGCAATAGCTTCATTCATTTTTTCTTTTGACGCATCTATTATTTGGTTTTCTTCTTGTTGGATAGAATTATCATTTTCAATTTTTGTAGGATTATCTTTTTCAAGTGCTAAAAAAGTTTCATCTTCAAATTGAGCTAATTCGTTCAAAACTTCTTGTTCAATTTCTTCTTTGCTATTTGAGGTATTGTTAGGGGTTTTGGCATCAAAATTAGAAGTAAAGTTATATAGGTCTACAGGGGTATTTTCTTCTTGATCTTGGTATTTGTTTTCAATTTCATCAAGTTCTTCCAAAGAGAAGTCAAGTGTAGCTACCACTTTTTCTTTTGGCTGAATGGTGTAGAAAGAAATTTGTTGAATATTCAACCAAACAAAAACCAAAACATGAACAATCAGCGTACCCGCTATTGCATTTTGATGCTTTTCAATAAAAAGAAGAATTTTCACAGAGTGTTTAAAATTTAACTTTTATAATTTAGTCAAAAATTTAATACTCTTTATTCAATTGTTATTGAGTTGTATCGCTCATTTAATAATTCAATGACATCTTGAGTGATATCATGGGCAGGATCTGCATAAAGCATTGGCCCACCAATTCTAAAACTCAAAACGTAATCATAGCCAAGCTCTTTCCCAATGACTTGCATGTATTCATGAGTTTTTAAAATATAATCTTCTGTTATTTTCAGCTCTTCCTGTGCAAGTTGTTCTGATAAATCTTGTTCAAATTTCATGATTTCTTGTTCCAATGCCATGATGTTTTGTGCTTTTTCCATTTTTTCTCTCTCCCCCATTATTGGAGCAGCTTTTTCAAAATCTGATCGTAGTTTTTGATAATTATTCATTTTGTCTTTAAACTGATTTTCTGCTGCATTTCTTTTATTTAAAAGCGAAGTTTGAATTTTTTCAGCAAAGTCATAATATTTGGAAACCGTATCACTATTTACAAAAGCAATGCGCATCTGATGTTCATTTTCATTAGAAATCAAGGTAGAAGATGTGGTTGTGTTTTCTATAGATTCTTTGTCATTTGAGCTACATTGCACAAGTGATATAGATAATAAAACATAACAGGTAATCTGTTTGGTGAAATTAAATAGTTTCATAAAAATAAATTGGTTTTTACTAAATGGTAGTCATAAAATTCTGAACAGTTTCAATAAATTCAAACGGTACTTTTACCATATCCGCATAATCATTGCCTAATTCAAAATTACCATCTTCATCATTGTTATATACCCATCTAACTTTAACGTCATAATTTTTCTCATGTAGTTGGTCTAATAGCTCAATGAGGTTTAAAAGAAAAGTAGATGACGATATGTTTATGGCACTTAGATTAATTGTTAAAACCGTGTTTTCACATGGGGATTTAATGTATTGCTTGAATTTTTTTTCAATTGGTTTAAAAAAAGATTCAGGCTCATCTAAGGTAAACTGTCCATCAATTATGAAAACCCCTTTTTTTAAATTTAGGGAAATTAATGGTGTATTTTCTGATGCTTCTTTGTAAAAAAGATCCATGCTTTAATTATGCTGAGCAAATATCTGTATTATTTTTATTTGAAGGTTAATTGCTGATCTTTTTTTTTAATTCGGCTTAAAATCTTTCAAATAATATGGTACAAAATAGGCTGTATCCTCTATTTGATTTCTTTTGAATTTATCATAAGTAAGTTTACTCATTCCATTAGAATAATTCAAATCATTTTCCAAAATGGTTACGTTGTTAAATTTTTTTTGATGGAATTTTTTGGATCCGTCTCCTAAAAAGTAAATATTTTCATAATTGGCTAATGACTTAATAAATTCCTCATCTATTACAACAGCATTCAATTGGAAAATCTTTTCTTTTTTGGCATTATATCCAGCAGTATATACTTCATCTCTTCTAGCGTCAATCATTGGAAAATAAATACTAGAATTGCTATGTTCAAAATTAGTGAAGTTTTCAATCATAATTTGGATGGAATCAACCGCAAGCAATGGCTTGTTTAGAGAATAAGCAATTCCTTTTGCTGTAGAAACCCCAATACGCAGACCAGTAAAAGAACCTGGACCAGAAGAAATTCCAACACCATCTATATCCTCAAATGAGTAGTTATTCTTTTTTATTAAATTATTGATGATAAGATGAAGTTTTTCCCCGTGAACAAATTTGTCACTTTTTATGGTTTTTTCATCAATAAGTTCACCATTTAAGGCCAAACTTGAAGAGCAAGTTTTAGTAGATGTTTCAATATTTAAAATAAGTGTCAAACTAAAAACCTTTGGTCTTTTTCTGAAGTTTGAAATTTTGACCCAAATATACTTTTCTAACCTGCTTATCTGCGGCTAAATCTTCAGCCGAACCAGATTTTAAAATAGCTCCTTCAAAGAGTAAATAGGCACGATCAACAATGGAGAGTGTTTCTTGGACATTGTGATCAGTAATCAAAATGCCTATTTTTTTTTCTCTAAGTTTTAATACAATTCTTTGAATATCTTCAACAGCAATTGGATCTACTCCCGCAAATGGTTCATCAAGTAAAATAAAATCTGGCTCGTTAGCTAAACATCTTGCAATTTCAGTTCTTCTTTTTTCTCCACCAGAAAGTTTTATGCCCATCGTTTTCCTAACATGCCCCAAACCAAATTCCTCAATTAATGATTCTAACTTATTTCTCTGTTGACCTTTACTTAGTCCAGTCATTTCTAAAATGGCTTTGATATTGTCTTCAACAGAAAGTTTTCGAAATACAGAAACTTCTTGTGGAAGATATCCTATACCCATTTTTGATCTCTTGTACATTGGAACTTTCGTGATTTCTTTTTGATGAAGAAAAACACGACCAGAGTCCGGCTTAATTAAGCCAACAATCATGTAAAAAGAGGTTGTCTTTCCAGCTCCATTAGGGCCTAACAAACCAACAATTTCCCCTTTCTTTAAGGATAAAGAAACATCATTCACCACTTTTCTTCCCTTATAAGTTTTATTGATTTTTTGTGCTTGTAGCTCCATATTACACAAGTTAGGTTTCTTTTCTTTTTTCTACTCTTTTAACGACAACAATACCAATTTCGTATAATGTATAAATAGGGAATGTAACTAATAATTGACTAATTACATCAGGAGGGGTAATAATTGCAGATAGTATTAAAATTATAACTATGGAATGTCTTCTATATTTTTTAAGCACTGCTGAACTTAGTATACCTATTTTGGCTAATAGATACATTATTACTGGAAGTTCAAAAAATAGTCCAGTTAAAAATGTTGATGTTGTAATCATAGACATGTAAGAACTGATTGTGAAATTGTTTTGTATTTCATTAGTTAGTTTGTAACCACCAAAAAACTGAACGCATAAGGGACTAATGAGGTAGTATCCAAAAAGTACACCAAGAAAGAATAATAAGCTAGCATTAAAAACCATCCAACGGGTAGCATGTACTTCCTTCGTTTTTAGTCCAGGTTTTACAAATGACCACATTTGGAAAAAAGTAAATGGAAATGACAAAATGAAACCACCAATTAATGCAAAATACATGTTGGTTGAAAATTGCTTAGTCATTTCGATAGATTGAATTTGAATAGGAATATCGTCAGCGCATAGTAAATCACTAAAGTTTAATTTTTCTGACAAATAGCAAAAAAATTGATAGGTGGGAAAATTTGTTTTTGACATTTTCAAATACACATTATTTACAATAGGATCTGTAAAATAAAATAGCACTACAGCCAATAACATAATTAACACTGCAGAACGCACTAAACGCCACCTCAATTCTTCTAGGTGACCTAAAAATGACATTTCTTTTTCTTGAGAATTTTCACTCATGTGTGCAAATCTAAAACAATGTATGTTATAAATTCACATATTTGAATTTGTAAGATCAATTTATAGATGATTTATAAGCTAACCTCATACATGAAATTTTTAGTAAATGGAAAATCGAAGTATAACATTCACTCGCCTTTTTTTCATGAATTTATTGATAAAGTTTTAGGTCACGATGGTGACTTTTATTGTTATCCTGCTATTGAACACGTTAGAAATCAAATGAGTACAATGAATATTAAAATCCAGCGCGATGACTTAGGAGCAGGGTCTAAATATGGTGATGATAAAAGTAAAAAGGTAAAAACAATTTTAAAGCACAGTCAATCTAGTCCACAAAAAGCTCAGTTATTATTTAGAATGGTAAATTATTTTAATCCTCCATTCATTCTAGAATTAGGCACTTCATTTGGTTTTACCACAGCTTATTTAGCCAATGCAAATAAATCAAGTAAGGTAATTGGCATTGAAGGAGATGAACATATTTATCGTTTATCGCAAAAGAATATAAAATTGCTTGGAATTAAAAACATCAATTTAATCAATGCATCCTTTGAATCCGTCTTGCCAAAACTTTCAAAATATGATTTTAACTTTATATACTTTGATGGGAATCATACTAAAAAAGCAACATTAAATTATTTTAGTTGGGCATTAGAACAGGTTAAGGAAAATGATGTTTTTATTTTTGATGACATTTATTGGTCAAAAGAAATGAATGAAGCTTGGAATAACATTGTTAATCATCAAAAAACAACATTAACCATAGATTTATTTTCAATTGGTATTGTTTTTTTTAATAAAAACCTATCAAAGGAAAATTTTAAACTTATTCACAAGGCTAATTTTTATTGATTTAAGCAACATCATTTTGTTTAAAATTATTCCTCATTTAAACAAATTTTTTGAGTGATCAATTTTAATATTGTATCCTATGAAAATACCCCATTATTTATTAAAATCAACCTACATCTTAATTGTCATTGTGATTTTTAGTTGTAATCAAGAGAAAAATCAAAATGAAAAAGTAACAGCTATAGTTCAAGAGCCCATAGTAGTTTACAAGAACATCCATGGATTTAGTGAGAAGGACTATGAATTTGATAGTAGTTTTGTGAAATCTGGTGAAAGTTTTGGGGAAATTCTTCAACGAATGGATATTTCATATTCCAGCATCAATAAGCTTAGTACCACTTACAAAGATGTTTATGATATAAGAAGGATTTATCCAGGTGACAAATATTACACCCTAAGAACGAAAGACAGTTTGAAAAGCGCAAAACTAATCTATCAACATTCGCCAACTGAGCTTGTTGTGATGAACTTTATAGATTCTGTAAGTCTTTATGTTGTTAATAAGCCTATTACCATAAAACTAAAAGAGTCAGCAGGGGTCATTAAATACAGTCTTTGGGAATCTTTTATTAAAAACAATCTCACTCCTGCTTTAGTATCCAATGTAGCTAACCTATATGCTTGGACTATTGATTTTTTTGATATTCAAAACGATGATTATTACAAAATAATTTACGAGGCTAAATATGTTGACGGTCAATTTATTGGTGTAGGAAAAATTAAAGCTATGTTGTTCAATCATAAGGGCAAAGATATGTATGCTTTTCGTTACGCATCTCCTGAGGATAAGGTAGAACATTATTATGATGAAAACGGAGAAAGTATGCAGCGAGCGCTGTTGTCAGCTCCTTTAGAATATGTTAGAATATCTTCAAAATTTTCTCACAGAAGACTTCATCCAATAAAAAAAATATATAGACCACATTTTGGGGTTGACTATGCTGCTCCTACAGGAACAGAAGTGGTGACTACCGGAGATGGGAAAGTGATATTTGCTGGGTGGTCTCCTGGTGCGGGTTACATGATAAAAATCAAACATACGTTTGGTAATGTAGTAACCAAATATTTGCATTTGAGTAAATTTCAAAAAGGAATAAAAAAGGGGGTGTTTGTTGAGCAAGGTGAAAAGATTGCAGAAGTTGGCAGCACTGGGTTAAGCACTGGCCCTCATTTAGATTACAGAGTATATATTAATAACAAACCTGTTGACCCACTTAAAATGGATATTCCAAGTAAAGATCCTATACCGGATTCATTAAAGGAAAAATATTTAAAAGACATTTTAGTGTTAAGAAAGAATTTAGATAAACTTAACCCCTAAATGGTTAACTCAATCAATATATGGTTAACTGTATTTTTTGTGTTTATTACAACATTGTTTTTTGCCCAAATTAATGTTGAATGCGGCACTAACCTTTCTATTAGAGAAAAAGACTTAATTCAAAAAATATTATCATCACCTATTAAAAATGGGAACTATTTAGACTCAGTAGTTCCAGTTGATATACATATCATTGGATTTAGCGATTCTACAGGTGCAATAGATTCGGTAACAATTATGACTGAATTAGAAAGGGTCAATCAACATTATGCTCCAGCTGGAATGTATTTTTTAAAATGTAACCCTTTAAATTTTATATACAGTGATAACTATGCCTATTTTGAGCAACAGGTTGATGAGGTCATTTGCGATATTGTAGATTTCCCAAATGTTCTTAATCTTTATTTTGTCCCCCAACTTTATAGAGATAATGATGGACAAACTATTCAGTTATGTGGATACACCTACTACTTAGGGAATAAAAATAGAGTTATCATCTCAAATCAATGTGCAGCAAATGGATCTTCTTTAGCACATGAAATTGGACATTATTTTTCTTTATTGCATACCCATGATACGACTAATGGTGTTGAATTAGTAGCCAGGGTTAATTGCAGTGTATTGGGAGATGAGTTTTGTGATACTCCAGCTGATCCAACCTTATCAGAAGTCAATGTAAATGCCAATTGCCAATATATTGGTGCAGCTCAAGACTCCCATGGGGATGCTTATTTGCCAGATGCGAGAAATATAATGTCTTACTCAAGAAAAAGTTGTAGGGATAAGTTTTCCATTGAACAAGCACAGAGAATGCGAACATATTTTAGAAACTATAGATCTTACTTATATTGTATAAATGATGGATATTTACATTCAGCTTCAAATAATTTAGAATATATTTTGTTCCCAAATCCCTCAAGAGATTTTTTAGCTGTTGTTACAAATGAGTCGAAAAATAAGTCATACCATTATTGCTTGTATAATTCCTTGGGAAAGCCAATATCATGTAATGAAATTACCAATTATCAGCATCTAAATATTACAACACTTAAAGCTGGCACCTATTTTGTTACATTATCTAATGATTCTACAACTAAAATTCAAAAATTCATCAAATATTAGTGAGAAAAAAGTCTTTATATGATTTCATTTTGAAGATAATCAAGTATTTGGTTGTCTTATTATCCTTGCTGTTTTTATTACTTCTTGGTTTATCTGTTATTATTTCAAAATTTTACAGTGATCAGTTAAAGGAAATGGCTAGTGAGCAAATCAATAGTAATTTGAAAACGGAATTACACGCTAAGGAATTATCAATTAGTATTCTTTCACACTTTCCAATGGTTTCTCTTGAGATAGAAGATTTTTATTTAAATGAACCACAACACGATCAAGATACATTAATTTATGCTGAGGTATTTTATCTGAATTTCAACATTATTGATATGATTAAGCGAAATTATAATGTAAGGAATATGGGTATAAGCAGGGGCTTTTGCAATTTGAAAGTTAACAAACAGGGAGAGGATAATTTCAGTGTTTTCAAAAGCGAACAATCCAATTCTAACCAACAATTTAAATTTTTATTAGAAGAACTTAACTTCAATGATTTTCATATTAAATATGACAACAAACTTCTCCAACAAGATTATCTTTTTGTCATAAAAGAGTCAAGGTTAAATGGAGAGTTTAATAATGCCAGTTTTGAAATAGAAACGGAGGCCAGCTTATCAGTAGATCAGTTTCTTATAGAAAATGTGAATTTCATCTCCAAAAAAGAAGCTGATTTAAAATTAATCTTGCAAGTAAATAATGATCCCACAAGCGTTCAAATTAAAAAAGGAATTTTGGCAATAGAAGCAATGAATTTCACAGTTAATGGTAACTATAATTTAAAATCAAATGAAAATTTAGATTTACATATTAAGGGTGATGCTATCAAGTTGGAGGAAATTTTCAGTGTTTTTCCTTTAGATTATTTATATATACTTAACCGATACTCTTCAAAAGGAAATTTAGTTTTTAATGCTCATTTACAAGGCGAATTATCCAACAATAAACCCCTATTCTTT
>CEQI01030379.1_pt1 | contig 10524 bp, 9 predicted proteins | sample 531011 | NCBI WGS metagenome assembly CEQI01 (sample SAMEA2621204, study PRJEB7988) | marine metagenome | biome: marine biome (ENVO:00000447); feature: surface water layer (ENVO:00002042); material: "saline water (ENVO:00002010), including plankton (ENVO:xxxxxxxx)" | depth 5 m
AAACGGGGGTTGGGGTGGCTTCGGCCACCCCTTCTCCCAACCTCAAAACGATAATTTATACTATCTAAAAACGCTCTAATCGGTAGATTAAGACACGTCTTGGAGAAGGTATATACCCTCTATATGTTGTAGGCGGGCCATGCGACGCATGCTCGCTATGACAATGATGATGTTAATGACGACTGCAGCCCTTGCGGGCTGTGCGGGTTCCGACCTCACTGATGAGGACGTGGATGCCGCGAGAGAAGAGGGAAGACTAGCCGGTATTGCCGAGGCAACACCAGTCAGCACCCTGGACACTATCCACGACCGTGGTATGATGAAGTGCGGAGTTAAGGACTCCCAGTGGGGCATGGGCTTCGCTGACGCTGATGGTGTTCGATCCGGACTCGATATCGAGTACTGCAGGGCTGTAGCAGCTGCAATCGGACTGAACCCGGATACTCAGATTGAGTACATCCTAGCGAGCGCTGGAGACCGATTCGAGAAGCTTGCTTCTGGAGAGATAGATGTCCTAATCAGGACTACCACATGGACAACAAGCCGTGACGTGGGATTGAATGCTGACTTCGCAGGAATGAACTTCTTCGATGGCCAGGGAATCCTGATCAGAGGAGATGCATACCCACAGGCTGACATGGACAACTCCGCACTGAACCTAGCAAGCGCTAAGGTTTGCGTAGGAACTGGGACAACAACCGAAGGTAACATCGCTGACTGGAACACAGTAAACAGCGTTGGTATGGATATAGTTCCTGTCGCTGACGCCGCCGAGGCAACCGCAGAGCTTGTTTCTGGCTCCTGTGACGCATTCACTGGCGACATGTCGGCAATGGTTGCAAAGAAGTACACCCTCGAGGCCGCTGGAGACTGCACTGACTGCGATCTGTGGATCGCTCCTGAGCTACTGTCCAAGGAACCTCTAGGCGCAGCAGTACGTGACATGGACTCCGACTGGAAGGATGTCGTGACATGGGTATGGTTCGGAATGGTTACCGCTGAAGAGATGGGAATCGACTCTGAGAACTACATGGACGCAGACACGACCAATCCAGCGGTTGACAGGCTTCTGAACCAGAACCTAGGTCTAGGTACTGACGCCAACCCGCTACCAGCAACATGGATGCAGAGTGTTCTATCCACCTCCGGAAACTATGGAGAGGCATGGGACAACTCATTCTGCGATGGAACCTATGACGGGACCAGTGGCTCAGCCGCTATGGAAGGATGCGTCCTTTCCCGTGTAGGAACTGCAAACGCTCTCGTTTCTGAGGGTGGCCTGCAGTTCGCACCACCAATGCGCTAATCGTTTAGTCGATAGCAAATAGGTAAACGAAAGCCCTCGGGGGGGAATCATCTCCCTCGGGGGCCTCAATCAATCTCATTACCACGGAAGAATCTGCATGGATTTCAAATCTCTCCAAAACAGAGCTAATATTTTTTCATCTGTGAAAGTCTTGCTGGCTGTCGTAGTTCTGTGGGCTTACAACAACAAGATGCTCTCGCCTTCAATCGAGGCAGTCTCTAGTATGTCTAGGTCCTTCGTGGTAGGGGGCGTTCAACAAAATCCAGCATATTACGAACCACTTTCACTATCAGGTGTAATAATTTTCACATTCCTGATATTCATGATGCTAGCCAGGAACGAGATAGTTCCCGCCATCAGATCCAAGAATTTTCAAATTACCTCAATATCTCTGACTCTATCTTCTCTGATAATCTCTATTCTGGTCATCGCCCTAGCGGTTATGGGTGACTTCTCTCCAGCAAAGGGGATGCCGTTTCTACTAATTGGGACTCCAATCGTATTAGCGTCCCTTCTTGTAGTGGATGATACAGAGATTTTACCTCTTGAGACACTATCCAGAAGCAATTCGAGAATTATCAACACAGTGATCATCTTCTCAGTTTTCATCGGTATGGCATTCAATATCTCATTTTTGCCTCCAATTATCTCCTCGGAAATATCCTCTTTCTTCTCCATAATACTGATTCTAATGGCTTTATTCGTATTCTATCAGATATCTTCAGAGTCGGGAAACCCCCTCACTCACGACCGCAGATCATCAACTATGATACTGATTATCGGACTGCCTCTGATTATCTACCTCAGTACTAGACTACTATTCCTTCTGCATAATCCAGATTCAGTAACTAGGGAGAGGTGGGACCTCTCATGGTCTTTCATGGATATGAAGAACACATTCGAGATCAATGCGTGGCCCATACAGCCTGACTTCCCGGAAGATACCAGGTGGCAGTTCCTCTTCGGTGCTATATTGAACTCCGCAAGAGCAACTCTACTGAGCATCATTCTCTGTACCATTCTTGGCGTAATCATCGGAGTCACAAGACTCTCAAGCAATAAGCTCGCATCTGGGTTAGCTACAGTTTACGTAGAGGTATTCAGGAATATGCCCCTCGCAGTTCTACTCTTCTTGGTGATGCTACAGCTCGGTGAGACTCTCCCTATGTTCAAGGATGAAGCCAATATCGCTGGGTGGATATACTACAGTAATCAGGGACTGTTCTTACCTCGCCCGGACACACTCAGGATCATCATCGCACTAGGCATAGTCTTCTCGCTGTGGGCTTGGGGCCGTTACAGGGACAGAAACGGTATCGACGACTCTCCAGAGGCACTGACCAGAAAATCTCTAATTTGGTCTATGGCGCTAGTAGCATGTCTAGGGATTCTACTGACCGGCGACATGTCCCTGCCTAATTATGTCAAGCCGAATCCTAACATCCCCGGTACTTGGAACATAGAGGAAGGGTCGGCTTTCGAGGTTACTAAAGCATTCATGGCCCTGATAATTGGGCTCACCCTTTTCACTGCGTCTGTTGTAGCTGAAATCGTCAGGGGCAGTATACAGGCCCTTCCTAGGGGACAGGTTGAAGCTGCAGTTTCACTGGGACTATCCCCTTACCAGAGACTCAGGCTCGTGATTCTCCCACAGGCCCTCAGGAGCATGATACCCCTGCTCAATAGTCAATACATGAACGTCTGGAAGAATTCCAGCCTTGCCATTATTGTGGCATACAGCGATATCTTCTATGTCATATTCGTCATGATGAACAATGTGGGGAAATTAATACCTCTATTCCTGCTTCTTCTGGTTATCTATCAGGCAGGCAGCCTACTCATCTCAGGAATAATGAACTTCTACAATGCAAGGGTTACGAGGGTGAAGATATGAGTCAGGATACCGGTTTCTTCGAATCCTCAATGAGGAGAATTCTTGAATTGGAGCGAGGGGTTGCTGGTAGGTCTAGATGGGATTTGGATTCCAGAATGGATACTAATCTCTCATTACTTTGTATGGCTCTTTCTAGCGTATTCTCGGTCTACATGTTACTCAGTACGGAATCTTCAATCGATATCGGAGGGGAAGTAAGCACAGTAGATATCTGGATTTATTCGGTGGCCGTTGCACTCTCGTGGTTGGTGGTCTGCTGGATAATACTGATTTCAGTCGTCAAACGCACTAGGATGGCTCCAGCCTTCAATGGCCATATCAGATTTCCATGGTTCGGCTCGACGGCACTTCTCGGAATAGTATCGTCCTTTATCATGCTATTCTTGGTCGAGTGGATCTTCGATATACTGGTAATTAGCATGAGATGGGACATTGTATGGGCCAATAGGGTCTCTGTGATGTTAGGCCCCAATCTAACTGAGGCGATGACTCAGGACTACTTGGTCTCCGAGAATTGGAGGATATGGCCAATAGTATTCCTGGTTTGGGCGCTAGCGGGAGCGGCCTACGGTGCCTCTAATACCTCTGTGAGATCATTCCTTCTCGGATTTGGCTCTGTGACAGCAGTGGTACTTTTATTCGCAGGCAATCCACTTGAGGCCAATTACAATATCGATAGAGTCCTTTTCAGACTCGTATTAGCATCTGTGATTTCATTAGCCTGCTTTACCACAATGAGAATCTACTCTCAACGAGTGGAGGAGTACAGGGTCAATCGTGCAAAGAAGAATATTGGACTGATGGCGGTTTCTACATTTTTCCTAACGATTATACTGCTTGATCCGCCAGAATTCGTCAAGAGCATTGCTAGCACCCTAGCAGGTTTCGGTATTCTTGAGGCCCAATTGGAGCTCATAACCCGAGATGGAGTCCCTCCAGCTAGATGGGGGGGATTACTGATCAACTTGGTCGTCGCCGCCGCCGGTTGTGTGCTGGGTTTCGCGATAGGGGTTTTCCTGGCATTCTCGAGGCAGAGCGATCTCCCTATCCTCAAGTGGCCAGGAATCGCAGTCATCGAGATAGTCAGGTCGGGTCCACTGATTTGCTGGCTTTATTTTGCTATGTATCTCTTACCAGATGTCGCTGACCCTCTTTTCACTAACCCCGAGGATTTTGATAATATTGTGAGGATGATGGCGATATTCAGTCTGTTCGGAGGTTGTTACATAGCCGAGGTCATCAGAGGAGGCTTGCAAGCAGTGGATAGCGGTCAGAAGGAAGCTGCTCTTGCACTGGGCCTTAGTCCGATGCAAATTAAGCTACAAGTCGAGCTACCAAACGCGGTCAGGACTACACTACCGTCGATCGTCAGTGTTTTCATAGGCCTCTGGAAGGACACAACGCTACTATTCATTATCGAGATTATCGATTTCTTCAGAATCGCCAAGACAATGGCAAATACCGATCTTAGGTTCCTAGGGGATTTCCTGGAACCTGTCTACTTTACAGCCCTAATATTCTGGGTTTTCGCATTCTACCTTTCCAGGGTCTCCATGAACGTGGAGAGGAGCCTTGGGCTGGTTAAGGAAGGAGGAGGAGACGTAGCATGACCACTAGCAACGAATTGATAATTAAGACAGAAGGAGTGAAAGTAAACTTTGGAGATTTCTGGGCCCTCAATGGAATTGATATTGAAGTAACAAGAGGCGAGATAATAGTAATTCTTGGGCCTTCCGGATCTGGGAAATCTACATTCATTAGAACTCTGAATAGGCTTCAGCCTCATAGCGGAGGGACAATTGAGATAGATGGAATTACTATTGATGAAGACACTTCCATCAAGGATTTGAAGTATGTCAGATCAGAGGTTGGATTCGTCTTTCAGCAATTCAATCTATTCCCTCATCTGACAATAATGGAGAATATCACTCTGGCTCCAATGAAGGTCAAGGGAATGTCCAAGTCTGGCTCAGAATCAAGAGCTCTTGAGCTTCTGGAGAGAGTGGGTATACCTGAGCAGGCTTACAAGTACCCATCAGAGCTTTCAGGTGGTCAGCAGCAGAGGGTAGCTATTGCTCGTGCTTTGGCCATGGACCCCAAGATAATGCTATTCGATGAGCCCACCTCAGCTCTCGATCCGGAGATGATTAAGGAGGTTCTTGATGTGATGGTAGATCTTGCGAAGGAGGACGTGACCATGATAGTGGTAACCCATGAGATGGGCTTCGCCAAGGAAGTGGCAGACAGAGTCATACTTTTCGATGAGGGTCTCTTGATAGAGGAGAATACTCCAGATGAGTTCTTCGATAACCCCCAGCATGACAGAACAAAGCTATTCCTAGAGCAGATTCTGTGATTGAGTCCGTACAATGACTGCTTATTGCTGACCAATCCAGTGGGCTACCCTGTCATGTATGGTGCTACGGAAGGTTATGAGCTGCAGTGTGGGGCCATTGAGGTCTACAGTCACGGTAGCCCCTCTCGTGAAGTGAAACTCGTCCCAGCCATCAGCCACGACATAGCCCCTGTGCATGTCACTAGTCATCACCGTGGGTTCTCCTGTCCAAGCCCAGTAAGAACCGTCATCGACGCGATCGTCTCTCGGTAGGTCTCTAGCCACGAACAGGTACTTGTTATCCATCTCCTTCAACGGAAAGACCGAACCCTCGATGTTTGCCACGTGCCTGAACCAAGCTCCCTGTCCCAGGAACGTCGAGAAAAGACACCCAGAAGAGTGTTGGACGACGTCGATTCCCTCAGACATCCTCTGTAGCCTGTACTTCGAGGGCTGATATTGGTGAGTGTTGGCTACTAGCAAGTCGTTTAGAGCCGGATCAGTGACAATCGTGTTGCCACTGGTAGTCACAATCTCTGCTTGTAAACGTGGGAGTACATTGATGATTCCCCTGCCTTCCATTACAGCATGGATATCACTCTTGAAATTCTCTGGGTCACTTCCCATGTAGAAGCCATAGGAACCATCGGAATCATTCATCCTAGGATGGCTGTTGACGCCCATTATCGGGGTTGACTCATCTATGGAATGGGCTATTGAAGTAAGAGTGCCATCCCCTCCCAAAACAATAACCAGGTCGGGGCCATCGAAATCGGCCCTCCTTACGGTCTCTCTAGCAGTGTAATCAACACGTACTCTATTCTCAGAGACGAGCTCATCCAAGGCTTGCCTAATGGTTGCTAAAGCCATATCATGTACCTCTTCGAAGTTCTTCTTGTAAACGACAAGTATGTTGGTATGCATGGAATCCCTCCTGAACAGTACCTCCCAAGGTATTGTCCCATATAGGGGGCTCGCATAGCTCATTTCGTACTAATGACCATATTTGCATACCCTCATCTATGTAATCCGCCCCCCAACATCATGACTCGCGTGGGACTAGTGGTAGTTCTCATGTTGCTCTCTGGCGTAACAGGCTGCCTCTCAGGTCAAGTCAATGAATGTCCGGAAGAAGATTGCTTTCCTTTGACCTCGGACATGCTTAATGAGATTCTGTCTGACAAGGATTCATTCAATGTTATCGATTATGCGAACTACTATGATAGACTCAGTATCGAAACAACATCCTCTTCAACATTACAAGGTCAATTTGGAGAAATATACTGGGGCGTCTCCAAAGACGATAACAAAGAATTGAGATCCATTTCCACTAGGGTCACTATTGGTTCTTACACTTCCAACAATGAGGTAATAGACGGAGGGCACACCACTAACATCAGAGTTGGCAGTGTCTGGTTTGAGGGAAGGGATGCAAACCCAGAATATATCGACCCCTTTGCTGAGTTCGCCATTCTATCTTCACAAGGTCAAACGGATAATATCCCACCATTCGGTTTCGACACAACCACAATTTCTGATCTAGAGTGGAGAATCACAGGTGATGAGGACTCTAGACAGCAAGTTGCCACTAGCTCAAATTCCACACACTCAATAGTCATCGAACTAAGGGGAAATCCTCCAATGATAATGGCGATTGAGACTTATTCCGGAGAGGAAGAGCAATTCGTTTTGACGGTCAGGATTGGGGATGATGTTGATTTGCATATCAATCAGGGGATGACTAGAGCCCCTATTGGTTTCAATCCATATCGGGAGCCAACAGATTTCGGCGAAATATGCGTGTGGGCAGGAGAGGTCCCTGACAATCTGGTATCCGAGGCGTTTCCAGAAGAGATTGAGATTAGGGGCCTTTCCAGTAACGATGATGGGGCAATCACAATGGCTTCTCTGAGGATGGACTCAGATTACTCCAATGTCACCGCATCGGATGGAGCATGGTGGGAATTCCAATGGGACGATAGGGACGCAGACAATCTAGTTTCAGCGGGGGATCTGTATGCAGTAAGGACCAACTCGACCGGCGACCCCTCCATAGCTGCCTTCGACCTATGGGCTGACTCTTGGACAGGCGGCCCCCTCGCATCTGTATGAGTTCGGCATCTTCATACTCCTAGTTGTAGGGGCGGGGCTATGTCAGAAGTAAGGCACCCGCTAGCTAGGCTTCTTTCCCAGCTCGAGGAACATAGGTCAGTAGTTATCCTAGCATCCCTCTGCTCAGTATTGAACAAGGTTTGGGATCTGGCACCTCCAGTTTTAATCGGCATGGCAATCGATGTAGTTTCCTCAAGAGAGAACTCATTTCTAGCCAATATGGGTTACGAAGATGTCCATCTTCAGCTATACATCCTGACCGGCATAACAGTCATAATATGGGTTCTCGAGTCACTTTTCCAGTACTTCTATGCAGTTCTTTGGAGAAACCTTGCACAGACGGCCCAACATGAGCTACGTATGTCTGCTTACTCTCACATTCAAGATCTTGAGATGCAGTGGTTCTCTCAACAATCAACAGGTGGACTAATGGCAATAATGAACGACGATGTCAACCAACTTGAAAGGTTTCTCGATCAGGGTGCAACGGATCTCCTTCAGGTAGCCACCACAATAATAGTCGTAGGAGGCATCATGTTTTCCGTGGCTCCTGAAGTCGCATTATGGGCCATTGTACCGATACCTGTTATTGTAGCTGGGTCATTCATGTATCAGAGGAGAATAGGAGTTAGGTATTCCAAAGTCAGGACACAAGTAGCAGATCTGAACGCTCTTCTGAATAACAATCTGCAAGGAATAACCACAATCAAATCCTTCACTGCTGAAGGTAGAGAGGCTGCTAGGGTCAGTGAGGCATCGGAGTCTTACAGGGAGGCAAATAAGGAGGCAATCAGACTGTCTGCATCCTTCGTTCCAATAATCAGGATGGCTATCTTGTTTGCATTCTCTGCCAATATGCTAGTCGGGGGATGGATGGCACTTGACGGAAGGATTAGTTTGGGGGCATATTCAGTTATTGTATTCATAACCCAAAGACTTCTATGGCCACTCACTAGACTCGGTGAGACATTCGATCTATACCAGAGAGCCATGGCATCAACTACCCGAGTATTAGATCTACTGGACACAGAAGTAGGAATAGTGGAGGGGGATATAATACTCAGAGATGTCAGCGGAGAGCTGGAATTTAGAGATGTTGAGTTTTCATATCCAGACAGGGAAGAAGTCCTCAAAGGCCTCAATCTACTAGTTCCAGCTGGTCGAACTGTAGGCTTGGTAGGTCCCACTGGCTCGGGAAAGACCACATTGATCAGGCTATTAATGAGATTCCATGATCCTCAATCAGGGACCGTCTCCCTAGATGGTCACCACGTATGCGATTTGACTCTCAAGTCACTCCGAGGATCCATTTCCTTAGTGAGTCAGAACACCACACTATTCCCTGGGTCTGTTCTTGAAAATATCAGATATGGAAATCCCGAAGCCTCCCTTGACTCCGTAGAAGAGGCGGCTCGTATAGCAGAGGCTACTGAATTCATCGAATTGCTGCCCAATGGTTGGCATACTGATATCGGAGAAGGAGGACACAGGCTTTCAGGAGGTCAGAGACAGAGAATTGCAATCGCTAGAGCCGTTCTCAAAGACGCTCCAGTATTAGTCCTAGACGAGGCTACGAGTAATGTGGATAACGAGACAGAGGCCGCATTAAAGAGGTCGATTTCCCAGATATCGAAAGGTAGGACAACACTGATCATAGCTCATAGACTTTCAACGGTACGAAATGCAGATATCATTGCTGTACTGCACAAGGGAGAAATCTCAGAAACAGGTACTCACGAATCTCTGTTGGAGGAAGACGGAATTTACTCCCGACTCTGGGCCGTCCAGACAGGTGAATGATGAAACTCACCTTAGGAGTAATTAGAAGAAACTCTCCGCAAACACAATACTCTACGATCGAATTAATTCGCAACTCAAAGGGTACTTGGGCAATCTGGGATAACCGTACCAGGCCCATTTAGTGTGACACTGCCGGGAACACCTTGATGAATCACTCCCCCCTCCCTGCATCATGGCAAGAGTGGACTCGTTGCTCTGGTTCATGCTCGGAATAGGGCAGTTACTGATAGGATCGCAACTGGGATCATCAGGTGCCTTGCTAGAGTTACTCAGTATTCTACTCAATGTTTCGGGGGGGAGTTCTCTAATGCTTGGGATATACTTCCTATTATTCCTAGCACGACATGAGAAAGAGTTCACTGAAGTATATTCAAAAATGGAAAAGACTGAGTTCGTAAGGGACGAGACTGGGAGAATTATTGATGTTGCAGATAAGACTCCTAAGGCAATTAGGGCATTTTGGTACGCAATTCCGGCACTTATGACATTCCTAGGCGCACTAGCGTGGCTAATAGGCTGAGAATCATGTCAGCCAACAATCCCGGTCTCGATGATATGATAGACCGTATTATCGATAACCCCGCCTATGATCAAATGGGGGGTTACCAGATTTTCCTCAGAAGATTCGCTATCCCTGTGATAATGATCCTAATCGCACTTTTTGTTTACACTAGTCTTGATCAACATATCAGTAGCAGTTGGAACCTTGTAATCACATCAATCGTGACTGGCTCATCACTAGGTCCTATTCTAGCCGCGGAGAGATATCTCGCCATCAGGAACAACAAAAAGTAGGAAAAAAACACCGAGAAGAATAAATCCTAGTTTCGTCTTTCGTTGGCCATGGACTCTGACCACTGTAAATCGATGAGTTGCATCTGTGGTTTCAAGGGAGATGCAGTTCCTAGGAGGCAACACATGGAATGCCCCAGGTGTCATAGAGTGGTTGAGGCGTGTTGTGAAGGAGTTCCCAATTATTAGTTTGAAACCAAATACGCCGAATGTGTCAAATGCCCTATCCCCTAGGAAAGGCTATGGTGGATATCAATGATTTCAACCTCTTTGACCTCGTAGGGC
>CEQI01024552.1_pt1 | contig 10495 bp, 8 predicted proteins | sample 531011 | NCBI WGS metagenome assembly CEQI01 (sample SAMEA2621204, study PRJEB7988) | marine metagenome | biome: marine biome (ENVO:00000447); feature: surface water layer (ENVO:00002042); material: "saline water (ENVO:00002010), including plankton (ENVO:xxxxxxxx)" | depth 5 m
TTAATTATTCCTAAATCAGCCATTTTTAATTTATTCCCCTTGGCTAAATGGTAGTTATATAACTGCTGCCTTATTTTAATATGATTACTTTCTAAACTAGTTAGTTCAGTTAATCCTAAATTTTCATCAACGCTAATTAAAACTATATCAGAAGATTCCCAATCAGGGAAATTCGTATTGTAGATTTCACAAATTGATCCAATTGTATTCTTTTTTATATCAATTGAATCAATTGGCTGGAAATAAATATCCAAATTCATGAATTTAGGATTTTAAAATTGTCTTTGCCTCCTCTAATGTTAGCTCTTTGGGGTCTTTTTTAGCATCAAGTTGTTTTCGTTTTTTTCCAGAAATAACAAATACTTTACCCCATCTACCTTTCTCAACAGTAATGCCTTCATTTTCCCAATTATGAATTAACTTTTCTTTTTCTTTTTGCTTCTTTTCCTCAATCAAAGTGACAATGTCTTGTTCAGATAGATTATCAAAATCATATTTTTTGTTCACATTGATAAATATATTATTCCATTTTATAAACGGACCAAATCTACCTTTCCCTTTTGTTACTGGACTTCCTTCATAATGATGAATAGGTGCGTCAGCTTCTTTTTTCTTTTGAATTAATTCAATAGCAAACTGCATATCAATTTGATCTACATTCATATCTTTTGGAATAGAAACGTTGGACTTAGCAAATTGAAGATAGGGTCCAAAACGACCTAATTTTAAAAAAACCTCATCTCCATCATGATGACCCAAGAGTTTTGGATATTCAAACAAAGTAAGTGCAGATTGAAGATCAATTGATTTTATATTTTGATCATTTTTCAAACTTGCAAACCTTGGTTTTTTATCCTCATCTTTGGTGTCACCTATTTGTATAATTGGACCATATTTTCCAAGTTTTGCAAAAACTGGCTCGCCCGTGGCAGGGTCATCGCCAAGAAATCGCTCACCGTTAGCTCTTTCAGCATTTTCCTGTGTGTGAATTACATTTTTATGAAAGGGCTTATAAAATTTTTGCAACATGTCTGACCAATTTAATTGGCCACTTGCAATAGCATCTAATTCTTTTTCAATATCAGCTGTAAAATTGTAATCCATAATTTTCACAAAATGTTCTGAAAGGAATTCATTTACTACTTCACCAATGGTAGTTGGAATCATTTTTTTTCTATCAGCACCAACTTTTTCAACCTGAGTAGTTTTTGTAATTACATTATTAACTAAAGAAATTATATTGATTGATCTATCAACACCATCCAAATCTTTAATTTCAACATATCCCCTATCCTGAACAGTTTTTATAGTTGGAGCATATGTAGATGGTCTTCCAATTCCTAAGTCTTCCAGCTTTTTAACAAGAGAAGCTTCAGTATACCTTGCAGGTGGTCTGGAAAATTTTTGAGTGGCAACTACATCTTTACAATCTACTTCTTCTCCCTCTTTTACAGATGGAAGTAATTCAGACGATTCTTTATCATTTGCGAGCCCATAAACCTTTAAAAATCCATCAAATTTTATTACCTCACCAGTAGAGACAAAAGGTTGAGCTTGACCATCGCAACTAATTTGAATAGTTGTTTTTTCTATTTCTGCATCACTCATTTGAGAAGCAATAGTCTTTCTCCAAATTAACTTATACAACTTATCTTCAGGACTTTCATCATTCAATGTGTCAACTGCAAAATTGGTTGGTCTAATGGCTTCATGCGCTTCTTGAGCAGATTTATTTTTATTCTGATACTTTCTTGGGTTACAATAATGAGATCCAAATGCTCTTGAAATCTGCTGTTGTGCAGCCCCCATAGCATCTTTTGACAAACTAACTGAATCTGTTCTCATGTAGGTTATATGACCAGATTCATAAAGTCGCTGAGCTAAAGACATCGTCCTGGAAACACTATAGCCTAAAACTCTGCTAGCTTCCTGCTGTAATGTTGAAGTTATAAAAGGAGCAGAAGGCGTTCTTTTACCTGGCTTCTTTACTATATTTTGTATACTAAATGTTTTATCTATTAATGAATTGAGGAATGATTCAGCTTCTTCTTTTGATCCTAAATTAGAAGTTAATTCAGCTTTAAATGACTTTTCATTACTTTGAAATGTGGCTGTAACTTTATATGTTTCTACAGGATTGTGATTAATTATTTCTTGCTCGCGCTGAACAATTAATTTAACCGTAACCGACTGGACCCTTCCTGCGGATAAATTTGGCTTGACTTTACGCCATAATACTGGTGACAATTCATACCCTACTAATCGATCTAAAATTCTTCGGGCTTGTTGAGAATTAACTAGATTTTCATCAATATCTCTAGGGGAATCAACTGCTCTAAGTACAGCATTCTTAGTAATCTCATTAAAAGTAATTCGTCTAGTATTTTCTGATTTAAGCTTTAAAGCATGTAACAAGTGCCAAGATATAGCTTCACCCTCTCTATCTTCATCCGTTGCTAACCATACTATTTCTGATTGTTTGGCCAAAGATGAAAGTTCAGAAACTACTTTCTTTTTGTCTTGGGGAACAACATAAGTTGGACTAAAATCATTTTCAACATCTATAGGATCGCCTTTTTTAGGTAATTCTCTAATGTGTCCATAACATGATCTAACAGTAAAATCACTGCCTAAAAAACCCTCTATAGTTTTGGCTTTTGCGGGAGACTCTACGATAACTAAATTACTCATTGATTAGAAAAATGATTTGGTTATTTGCTTTACAAAGAAATAAAATAATAAGGGTAAAAAACAAGTAAGTTTAAATTTCGATGGTTTCAAAACCAATTGATTTAAGAAATGTGATACATATTTTTACGCTGACAAATTGTCAGTTTTTGATTAAAGTTATACCTTTGGGGAAATAAATTATTATTTGAAATGAATAAGGTAATTGATGAGGAAATCCAGGGCGAAGCAACTGTTTTAGAAAATCCAAAAGAAAGTGACAAAAAACTTTACTTAGAAAGTTATGGTTGTCAAATGAATTTTTCTGATAGCGAAATTGTAGCTTCCATTTTAGACAAGCATGGATATCAAACAACAAGAAACTATGAGGAATCTAACTTAATTCTTTTAAACACTTGTTCTATTAGAGAAAAGGCCGAATCTACAGTTAGAAATAGACTTAAATCTTTTAATGAACTAAAACGTAATAATCCAAGTTTAATTATTGGTGTTTTAGGTTGTATGGCCGAACGAATGAAAGAAAGTTTACTAGAAGAAGAAAAATTAGTTGACCTGGTTGTAGGTCCTGATGCCTATAGAGATCTCCCAAGGTTATTAACAGAAGTTGAAGATGGTCATAAAAGTGTTAATGTACTTTTATCAAGAGAAGAAACTTATGCTGATATTTCACCCATAAGACTTGACAACAACGGGGTTTCTGCATTTATTTCAATCATGAGAGGATGCGACAACATGTGCTCTTTCTGTGTTGTGCCATTTACTAGAGGAAGAGAAAGAAGCAGAAATCCACTTAGTATTGTTGCTGAAGCTAAAGAGCTCTATAAAAATGGATATCGTGAAGTTACTTTATTAGGCCAAAATGTAGATAGTTACAGATGGAACATCAATAAAAAAGGGGAAATATTAGACCAGCAACAACCTACTACAAATTTTGCACAATTGTTAGAAATGGTTGCTCACGTAGCGGAAGACTTAAGAATTCGTTTTTCTACATCACACCCTAAAGACATGACTGATGATGTACTTCATATCATGCAGAAATATAAAAACATATGTAATTATATACACTTGCCCATTCAATCAGGAAGTTCTCCAGTTCTTAAAAAAATGAATCGAGGATATTCTAGAGAATGGTATTTAGATAGAATTGAAGCTATAAGGAAAATAATTCCAGGATGTGCTATATCAACAGATATAATTACTGGTTTTTGTGGAGAAACTAATGAAGACCACGGAAACACGTTAAGTTTAATGGATATGGTGAAATTTGATTTTGCCTATATGTTTTTTTACTCCGAAAGGCCAAAAACATTAGCACAACGTAAGTATGAAGATGATATTTCATTAGAAGTTAAAAAAGAAAGACTGCAAGAAGTAATTGATTTACAGCGCACGCACTCTTTAGAAAGTAACATGAGATGTATTGGAAAAACTTTTGAAGTTCTTGTAGAAGGACCTTCCAAAAAATCCGAAGATAATTTTTGCGGCAGAAATAGTGAAAATACTATGATTGTATTTCCAAAAGAAAATGTAGAAAAAGGGCAATATGTAAATGTTTTAATTGAAGATTGTACTGCTGCTACTTTAAAAGGAAAAATAGTTTAAAAAATGAATTTACAAACAGTTAAAAATAGATTTGGTATCATTGGAAATGCTCCAGCCTTAAATAGAGCATTGGATGTTGCTACTCAAGTAGCACCAACAGATATTACTGTGCTAATCACTGGAGAGAGTGGAACGGGCAAAGAAAATATGCCAAAAATCATACATCACTATAGCTCAAGAAAACATCATGAGTATATAGCTGTTAACTGTGGAGCTATTCCTGAGGGCACTATTGATTCTGAACTTTTTGGTCATGAAAAAGGTGCTTTTACAGGGGCTACAGATAGCAGAAAAGGCTATTTTGAGGTAGCCGATGGTGGTACAATATTTTTAGATGAAGTAGCTGAATTACCCCTACCTACTCAAGTAAGATTATTAAGAGTTTTAGAAACGGGAGAGTTTATTAGGGTTGGCTCATCCAAAGTCAAAAAAACCAATGTTAGAATAATTGCTGCTACGAATGAAAATGTCCAAAGTGCTATTGAAAAAGGGAAATTTAGGGAAGATTTATTCTACCGATTAAGTACTGTCCCTATTTATTTACCACCCTTAAGGGAAAGAAAAGACGACATTCACCTTCTTTTTAGAAAGTTTTCTGCAGATTTTGGTGAGAAATATAGAATGCCAAGTGTGAAATTAATGGATGATGCTGTTGAAAAACTATCCAGTTATAATTGGCCAGGGAATATTAGACAACTAAAAAATGTCGCTGAGCAAATTTCTGTAATTGAAAGTGAACGAAATGTAGATGCACTTATCCTATCTTCATACTTGCCGAACATTTCAGAAGGTAAAAACTTACCGATGGTAATCGAACAAAGTAAAAAAGATGAAAACTATTCAGAAAGAGATCTACTTTACAAGGTATTGTTCGATCTAAAACACGATGTTACAGAAATGAAAAGAGTGATTGTTGACTTAATTAACAATAATGAATTAAGCAATAATGAAAAATCTGCTATTATTACAAGGTTACATAATAAAAATGATCATTTTAGCAGTAGTTCAAATGAGCCTGTAATTAATGAATATAAAATTGAACATCAGGCCTCAACCGATTCGTTTCAAGGCAACTTTCAGGAAAGTGTAGAAATCGAAGAATCATTATCTTTAGAAGAGCGAGAAAAAGAATTAATTCAAAAAGCACTTAAAAAGCATAATGGCAGAAGGAAAAATGCTGCTAAAGAGCTAGGCATTTCTGAAAGAACTTTATATAGAAAAATCAAAGAATATGAAATTTTGAAATGAATAAATATTTGGCATATATTATTCTTTTCTCTTTAACAAGTTGTGCACTACCACAATTTAGTTTTAAATCTGGCGGAGGAAATAGTCAAGAAATAGATGCTAATTCCGTACAAGTTGATTTTTTTGAAAATAACAGTACCATTGGAGGTTCTTTTTTGTCCGCCTCATTTACTGAAAGTCTTAGAGATATAATGCAAGCTCAAACCAAATTGAATTTGGTAGATAATGAAGGAGATATTCAGATCACTGGAGTAATTAGCAACTACATGGTCTCTCCGATTAACATACAAGCTCAAAGCGAAGCTGCAGCACAAAATAGACTTAAAATGAATGTGTCAGTAAATACATATTTCAAACTCAATGACTCTATAGGTTTGAATAATTCCCCTTTTAGTGCATTTGTTGATTACGATGCATCAACAGATTTTAACACTATTGAAGAGCAACTGGTTGAAGAACTTAACTTTCAAATAACTCAAGATATTTTTGACAAAATTTTTGGCGGAGAATGGTAAATAAGACATTGAAAAATATTGATTTTCTTCTTAAAAATAAAGAACAGATTAACGATTCTGAGCTTGCTTATTTATTTGATTTAACGGTCAAATATCCTTTTTCTAGTTTTTGTCATTATGTTGTTTTTTCAGTGCTCAAAAAACAAAATAGAACTGGATATGAAAATATGCTCAAAAAAACAGCCATTCGTTTTCATAACAGAATATATCTTGAACAACTTGCTAATAATTTAGACTTAAACATTGGTAAGGAAACCGCAAAAAGTATGGATGAAAGAATCCATGGAAACGAGGAATACCCTAACGAAGATGTTAAAACTTTAAATGAAAATATATATGGTAATTTAATTGCTGAAAACATTATACACGAAGTTGAAGAGCCTAAAACGAAGGATGATTTAATTGAGCCTAAAACAGTTAACAAAAATACACCTAAATCATTTGAGGATTGGCTATTTAAAGAACCTATCCCGTCAACATCTAAAGAAGTAACAGTCGATGAGATTTTACAAAGTTTAGAAAATAGAAAAAATCAATCTTCTAAAACCTCGTTCTTTTCTGCATCTGAATCCGCAAAGAAAAGTCTTGAACTAAATAATGATATCGTTACAGAAACTTTAGCTGAAATTCATGTTCAGCAAGGCAACTACCCTAAAGCTATTGAAATATACCAAAAACTGATGTTGTTAAATCCAGAAAAAAAACTTTTCTTTGCAAGCCGAATTGAATTTATAAATCAAAAAACAAAATTATAAATGACAACTTTTTTAATGATATTATCTACCCTCGCAGCCATCTTACTTATTGTAGTTGTACTACTGCAAAATTCAAAAGGTGGTGGATTAGACTCCAGTTTTGGAAATGTGAATCAATTAGGCGGTGTAGCCCAATCAACAGAAACTATTGAAAAAGCAACCTGGACATTGGCTGGAATTATTGCCATCTTAAGTTTAGTTGCTGCAGTAAAATACAGTCCAAACAAAGAGACAACAACTGGAATTAGTACAGAAGGTTACAGCGTTGAAACTCCTTCAAATAACGATCCATTAAATTTACCTACTGATCTTCCTGAATAAGTAAGTGTCAGAATGTCATTAATTAACTAAGCCATAAAAGTCAATTTGGCTAAAAATCAACATAATATTCCGTTGGCATAAAAAATGCTAATAGTAATCAAGTAAAACTAAAAAACAAACAAATGTCATTAAACGTAAAACCCCTGGCTGATCGAGTTATCGTTGAGCCTGCAGCAGCTGAAGAGACAACTGCTGGTGGAATTATTATTCCAGACACTGCTAAAGAAAAACCTAAAAAAGGTAAAATAATTGCCGCAGGAAATGGGAAAAAAGATGAACCATTAACTGTAAAAGAAGGAGACACTGTGCTTTATGGACAGTACAGTGGAACAGAAATTAAAATTGAAGGAAATGATTACCTCATCATGAGAGAGAGTGACATTTTTGCAATAATTAAATAAATAAAACAAAAAGAATAAAATGGCTAAAGAAATAGTATTTGACGTTGACGCAAGAGAAAAACTTAAAAAAGGTGTTGATTCACTTGCCAACGCTGTAAAAGCAACATTAGGTCCTAAAGGAAGAAATGTTGTAATAGATAAAAAATTCGGTGCTCCTCAAGTAACTAAAGATGGTGTTACTGTAGCAAAAGAGATAGAACTTAAAGATGCTATCGAAAATATGGGTGCTCAAATGGTTAAGGAAGTTGCTTCTAAAACTAACGATACGGCTGGTGATGGTACAACTACTGCCACTGTATTAGCACAAGGCATTATTAATACTGGTCTTAAAAATGTAGCTGCTGGTGCAAATCCAATGGACATCAAAAGAGGTATTGATAAAGCTGTTAAAACAGTAGTTTCTGAACTTAAAAAACTTTCTAAAGAAGTAGGTTCAGATAATGACAAAATAAAACAAGTTGCTACCATTTCTGCTAACAATGATGAGTCAATTGGATCACTAATTGCTGAAGCAATGAAAGTAGTGGGTAAAGATGGTGTAATTACTGTTGAAGAAGCAAAAGGAACAGAAACAGAAGTTAAAACTGTTGAAGGAATGCAATTTGACAGAGGTTATCTATCTCCTTATTTTGTTACCAATGCAGAAAAAATGATTACTGAGTTAGAAACTCCATATATTCTAATTCATGACAAGAAGATTTCTAACATGAAAGATCTTCTTCCAGTATTAGAGCCAGTTGCTCAATCAGGTAAACCATTATTAATTATTGCAGAGGATGTTGATGGTGAAGCACTAGCAACTTTGGTAGTAAATAAAATTAGAGGTTCTTTAAAAATTGCAGCAGTAAAAGCACCAGGATTTGGTGACAGAAGAAAAGCTATGCTTGAAGATATAGCTATTTTAACTGGTGGAACTGTAATTTCTGAAGAAAGAGGTTTTAAAATGGAAAACGCTACCCTTGATATGTTAGGTACGTGTGAGAAAATTGAAATCGATAAAGACAATACTACTATAGTTAATGGCGCTGGAACAAAGGATGATATTGTAGCTAGAACCAATCAAATCAAAGCTCAAATAGAAACTACAACTTCTGATTACGATAAAGAAAAATTACAGGAGAGATTAGCTAAATTAGCTGGTGGTGTTGCTGTACTTTATGTAGGTGCTGCTACTGAAGTGGAAATGAAAGAGAAGAAAGATAGAGTAGATGATGCACTCGCTGCAACAAGAGCTGCAGTTGAAGAAGGAATCATCCCTGGTGGTGGTGTTGCTTATATCAGAGCTGCCGAAGCATTAGATGAAAACAGTGGTGAAAATGAAGACGAAAACACAGGAATCAAAATTGTAAAAAGAGCCATTGAGGATCCATTAAGAACAATTATTGAAAATGCTGGAGGCGAAGGCGCTGTAATCGTTCAAAAAGTAAAAGAAGGAAAAGGTGATTTTGGATTTAATGCAAGAACAGACAAGTTTGAATCATTATACAAATCAGGAGTAATTGACCCTACTAAAGTGTCAAGAAGTGCACTTGAAAATGCTGCATCAATAGCTTCTATGTTACTTACTACTGAATGTGTAGTGGCAGATGAACCAGAAGATGAAATGCCAGCTCCTCCGATGGGTGGTGGAATGCCTGGTGGAATGCCTGGTATGATGTAAAATCATAACTGCTTAAATAAATTAAAAGCCCAGTAATACTGGGCTTTTTTTATTGTGCACCATTTATAATTTCTTGTACTACATTGGGATCCAAAAGAGTTGAAGTATCCCCCAAATTAGATGTGTCTCCTTCAGCAACTTTTCTTAATATTCTTCTCATAATTTTACCTGATCTTGTTTTTGGTAATCCAGAAACAAACTGAATTTTATCAGGTTTTGCTATAGGCCCTATCTCAGTGGTAACAGTAAGTAAAATTTCTTTTTTCAGATCTTCAGATCCTTCTATAGATGAATCCAGTATAACATAAGCGTAAATACCTTGTCCCTTTATTTCATGAGGGTAACCAACTACTGCACTTTCCACTACGCTAACATGTTCATTTATACCATTTTCAACCTCAGCTGTTCCCATTCGATGACCGGAAACATTTATTACATCGTCTACCCTACCTGTAATTCTATAAAACCCGTCTTTGTCTCTTTTGCAGCCATCTCCTGTAAAATATTTACCTGGATAAGTAGAAAAATAAACTTGCTTACATCTTTCATGATCACCATAGGTAGTTCTAATCATACTTGGCCATGGGAATTTTACACATAAATTTCCCTCTACATCGTTTCCTTGAATTTCATTTCCATCAGTATCTACTAAGCATGGCTGAATACCAGGCAAAGGCAAAGTAGCAAATGTTGGTTTCATTTTAGTAATATGAGCTAATGGTGAAATCATAATCCCTCCCGTTTCAGTTTGCCACCATGTGTCAACAATCCAACATTTTTCTTTACCAATATTTTTATAATACCATTCCCATGCTTCTTCGTTTATGGGTTCACCAACGCTACCCAAGGTTTTCAAAGAGCTTAAATCATACTTTTCGATAACTTCTGTCCCATATGCTTGTAATGCTCTTATGGCTGTTGGTGCAGTATAAAATATATTAACTCTATGTTTTTCACATATCTCCCAAAATCTTCCAGCATCTGGAAAAGTAGGAACCCCTTCAAACATAATTGTTGTTGCTCCTGATAATAAAGGGCCATAAATAATGTATGAATGCCCAGTAATCCAGCCAATATCAGCTGTGCACCAATAAACATCATCTTCTTCATACTGAAATACATTTCTAAAACTATACTCAGCATATACCATATATCCACCGCAATGATGTTGAACTCCTTTTGGTTTTCCAGTAGAACCTGAGGTGTACAATACAAATAAAGGATCTTCTGAATCCATTATTTGCGCATCACAATCATGATTTACTTTTTGTAATTCATCATGCCACCACAAATCTCTTCCAT